>JAABUZ0100002046.1_pt1 | contig 35121 bp, 28 predicted proteins | sample 5562091 | NCBI WGS metagenome assembly JAABUZ01 (sample SAMN12813069, study PRJNA571459) | rock metagenome | isolation source: Antarctica rocks | place: Antarctica: Victoria Land, Linnaeus Terrace sud | collected 2015-12-21 | reverse complement strand
GTGCTATAAATCCCATGGGATGACTCCTTTGCTGAGTGTGACACCCTGTGATCGTCGTAAATCTCAGCATGCCACACTCCGCGGTAGGAGTCATCTCGTCCTGTTTCCCTTAACTGAACCGTATTGCCATTAGCCCCTGCCCCCTGCGCTCGCCGGCCCTCCAGCGCGCAGTTGACCGTCTCGATCAGTTCGCGGGAGGCCGTGGGCTTGGTCAGGAACTCGTCGACGCCCTCCGTCCGCGCGCTGCGCCGGTCCTCGTCGTGGCCGCTGGCGGTGAGCATGATGACGGGCAGGGTGCGATATCGCTCGTCGGAGCGCAGCCGGCGCAGCATGGTCACCCCGTCCATCTCGGGCATGCTGAGGTCGGAGATGACGAGGTCGCAAGGTGTGTCGGCGAGCGCGGTGAGGCCCAGTCCCCCATGCGCGGCCGTGGCGACCGTGTGCCCGTCCTTCTGCAAGGTATAGCTGAGCATGCGCCGGCTGATGGGGTCGTCGTCCACGATCAAGATAGTGGCCATGATGTGAAGGACCCTAAAACGCGGCGAGCGCGGCCTCGGCCGACTCGCTCATGTCGAAGACGCGGTCGAAGCGCGTGAGGCGCAGGACGCGCTGGGCGACGTCGCTGGCGGGCCAGACCAACTTGGCGTCGCCGCCGGCCTGACGCGCTTGCTTCATCACGCCCACCAACGCGGCCATGCCGGCGCTGTCCATGAAGGGGACGCGCGAGAGGTCCAGCACGAAGCGGGTGACTCCGTCGGCCAGCAGGCCATCGAGGCGTTCGCGCAGCGCGGGCGCGTTGAACGCGTCGACGCGGTCGCTCAGGGTGACGACGACAATGCGGATGATGTGCTCGTCGACGGTGATGTTCATCGTGGTGCTCATGGGATGGGTAGTCCTTTCATGCGAACTGGCCGTTAGCCGTTAACCGTTAGCCGTTAGCCGTTAGCCGTTAGCCGTTAGCCGTTAGCTACGGTTCACTAATAACTAACTACTAACTACTAACTACTAACGACTATGGAGATATTTCACCAGACGCCAGCGGTTATGTCCGGGGCACGGGTCGTACGTGACGGTGTCCATAAGGTGATGGACCAGGAAGAGCCCGTACCCATTGACCTGCCCGTGTTCCAGATCGGGTAGGGGGATGCGCGCGGGATCGAATGACCGCCCGCCGTCGTGGCACTCGACGATCAACCGGAGAGGAGGGGCGGCGATGGTCAGGGTCAGCGCGATGCGGCCGCCGTCATCGCCATAGGCGTGCTTGACGATGTTGACGCAGATCTCCTGCACCGCGAGCTGCATGTTGTAGGTTAGCGCCTCACCGTCGTTCAGGCCCTCAACGCGCGCCAGCATCTCGCCGATGCAGGCGCCGACGACGCCGAGGTACCGCGCGGACGCCGGGACGTCGAGGCGGATGGTATGCGCATCATCGGGCTGGCGGAGCAGTCCGGAGGGCGAGCCGAGCGGGTCAACCATGTACTTATTCCACCCCCTTCAACACGACGAGAGTTTGGTCGTCGGCCTGCGGACAGCCGGCGGCGAATCGCTCGACGGCCTCGAGCATAGCGGAGACGACGAGCGAGGCCGGCTCCTCCGTCAGCCTGTCGACCAGCCCTAGCAAGCGGTCGTAGCCGAACATCCGGCCGCCGGCGTCGACGGCTTCGCACAGCCCGTCGGTGGCGATGACCAGCAGGTCCCCCGGTCCGAGCAGCAGACACTGCTCCTCGCACAGGCTGAGCGGCAGGACGCCCACGGCCGTCCCATCGGCCATGAGCAGGTGGGCGGGACCGCCGGCAGGGCGGTAGATCACCGGCGAGTGTCCGCCGTTGGCGTAGGTGAAGGCGCGCGACGATGGGTCGAAGCAACCCACGAAGGCGGTGGCGAACATGCCCACGTCGGTGAAGTCGTCGTAGAGGTCCTCGTTGATGCGGGCCATCAGCGTCTTGGCGGTGGGCGCCGGCATGAACCGCATGGCGTTGTTGATGACCGTATGGGCGATCGACATCAGCAAGGCCGCGGACATGCCCTTGCCGGAGACGTCGCCGGCGAACACGAACAGTTGGTCGCCGCGCCGGGCAAGGTCGTAGAAGTCGCCGCCGACCTGCTGCGCCGGGCGCGAGCGGCCCGCGATGTCCAGGCCGGCGACACGCGGCATGACCTGCGGCAGCAGCCGGGCCTGGATACCGGCGGCCATCTGCAGCTCGGTCTCGAGTTTGGCCTGGCGCAGGTTATCCCGATGCAGCAGGACGTTCTCGATGTGCGCGGCGGCATGGGCGGCGATGGCGCGGGCCAACTTGATGTCGGGCGCGCCGAAGGCGCCTCCCGCGCGGTCGACCAGGCCCAGCACGGCGCGCACCGTGTCGTGGATGACGATCGGGATGGCCAGGAGGCTGTGTACCCCGGCGATGCACAGCACCGCCTCCGCCGGCTCGTTTCCCTCAGCCCACAGAATCTCCTGCCCAACATCCTGAACGCGGTGGAACAGGTCGAGCAACTGGCCGTCGTCGAGCATAGGCAGGGGATGTTGCACCAGGGCCGGGTTGCCCGTGGGCGGCGCCAGCGCGGCGAATGCGCCGCGACAGGGGATCAAGCGCCTGCTGGCCTGCAAGAGCGAGCACAACGCGTCCTCGGTGCTGAGGTGACCGCGCGTCGATTGGATCAGATCGTACAGCGCCACCAACTGGTCCTGACGGGCGATCAACTCGACCGTCATGGCCTCGATCTCGCCGTCGATCTCCGTCAGGCGCGCCAGCAGGTCGTTATCATATGCCATTCAGGTGCTTTCCCGCATCTATAGCCGTGAGAGGGCAGGCACAGGCAAGGGTCTTTGACTCGCGCTCACCACCCCACGCGCACGATGCGATAGGTGTCATGAAACGGCGACGATCGGAGACATCCTCGTCCGCTGCGTGGCCAGTATAAGGCGACAGGGGCGCGCGCCTGTATAGGATGCAAGTCCCGGTACTGTATGGCCCCCATACGATCAGGCTAGATGGCCTATGAGCCCTTCATTCCTCCTCGATCGTCCGGTGCGTAGGGGCGTATTGCATACGCCCTCGCGGGCCCACCCAGAGCGTATGCAATACGTCCCTACAGCGTCGATGGTTCATGCTAGCCGAGGGTGACATGGCCCCGCGTCATTCCACCCGTTGTTGACCCTGACAGACGACCGGCGTATACTGCGCTCAGCGGCTAATGAATGGCGATTCATGAGATGAAGACTGATTCGACCGTGCAAACCACAACCGCTGCATCGTTCAAGGAGCGCCAGCGCCAGGCGCGGGAGACCGCGATCCTCGATGCGGCCGCGCAAATCCTGGCCGCGCACGGCTGGCGCGCGCTCTCGATCGAGGAGATCGCCTCGCGCGTCGGCATCGCCACGGGCACCATCTACCTGCACTTCGCGGGCAAGGATGCCCTGGTGGCCGCGCTGATCGCGCGCGAACTGGAGACCGCTGTCGCGTTCGTCGCGGGCGTGGACCCGGCGCTGCCCGCCTTGACCCGTCTGCGCCTGGTGTTGCGCATGCTGCTGCAACGGCAGGCGTCGGGGATGCGCCTCGTCACCGACGAGCTGCGGGAGTTGCGGCGCCTCGCCACGGCGGACGCGCATTGCGCGGAGCGGCTGTGCGCCCTGCGCCGGCTCCTGGAATCGCTCGTCGACGAGGGTAAGGACAGGGGCGAGCTCGACCCGGCGCTGCCCTCGCCGGTGGCGGTGGGCGCCCTGTTCGCGCTGATCTCGCCGCGGACAGCGCAACAACTGGAGTCCGCGACGGGCGAGCCGATCTCCGGCGCGCACGACGCCCTCATCCGCTTCTACCTGCGCGGCGTCGCCCGCGATGTCGCGGCCATTGATGAGCAGGAAGGATAGGGGTCAGGGGGGCACGGCCTGCGACTTTAGTCGCAGGCCGGTTCTAACATTGTCGTAGCAGGAGGGTAACGGTTATGGCACAGGCAGTTGCAGCGCCCGGCCAGGGCGTAGGGGCCGCGGCCCCACGCTCCGGCGCGGCGGCCGCCGCGCGCGGGGGCAACAAGTGGTGGGTGGTCATCACCGTCATCTTCGGCGTCTTCGTCAGCATCCTGGACAGCACCATCGTCAATACTGCCATCCCCAAGATCGAGGCCGTCTTTGGCGCCGGCCTGCACCAGGCATCCTACATCGCCACCGCCTATACCCTCGCCGCCGGCGTGGTGGTCGGCGCGTCGAGCTATCTGGCGGCCCGTTTCGGCATCAAGCGCGTCTTCCTGACCTCGCTGACGCTCTTCACGATCGGCTCGGCTCTCTGCGGGCTGGCCTGGAACATCGACGCGCTGATCTTCTTCCGCATCCTGCAGGGCGCGGGCGGCGCGGCCCTCTTCCCGCTCGGCATCTCGATGATCTTCGCCACCTTCCCGCCCGAGGAGCGCGGTCTGGTGAACGGCGTCTTCGGCATCCCCGTGCTGTTCGCCCCGGCTATCGGACCCACGCTGGGCGGCTACATCGTGCAATATATTGACTGGCGCTGGATCTTCTACGTCAACGTGCCGATCGGCATCCTCGGCCTGTTCATCGGGCTGCGCTCCCTGCCCGAGTCGCCGCTACGCACGGACGTGCGCTTCGACCTGCGCGGCTTCCTGCTCATTGCCAGCGGGCTGGCCCTGTTGCTTTACGGGCTGTCCAACCTGGCCTACGATGGCTGGAGTTCGCTGCTGACCGTGTCCGGTCCGACGATCGTGTCCCTGTTCCTGCTGGCGGCCTTTATCGTCGTCTCTCTGCGCACGGCCAATCCGCTGCTGGACCTGCGCGTCTTCCGCTATCGCAACTTCTGGGCGGGCAACGTGATCATCTGGCTGGCCACGGTCGGCCTCTTTGGCGGCGCGTTCTATCTGCCGCAGTACCTGCAGGTCCTGCGCGGGCTCGACCCGTTCCGCTCTGGCCTGCAACTGCTGCCGCAGGGCCTGGCCGCCATCGTGGCCACGGTGTTTGCCGGGGCACTCTACAACCGCGTGGGGCCGCGCGTCCTGATGATCGTCGGGGCGCTGGCGCTGACGCTCGACACCTACCTCATCGGCAATTGGATCGGCGGGACCGCCGCGCCCTACGCGCTGCTCACCCCGCTGCTGATCGTGCGTGGGCTGGCCTTGCCGCCCATCGCCCAGACGTCCAACACCGTGGCGCTGCAAGACATCCGCGGCGCGGCGCTGCCCAGTGCCTCGACCATCATCGTGGTTGCGCGGCAGGTCGTGGCCTCGCTGGCGCTGGCGGTGCTCGGTAACTTTCTGACCACCAACGCCATCGTCCACAACGCCGATCTGACCAGCCAAATGACGCGCACGAGCCCCGCCGTGACACAGACGCTCTCCGTGCTGGTAGGGCGGTACGAGCAACAGGGCCTGTCGCCGAGCCAGGCGCAAATCGAGGCGCTGAGCCAGCTAGCGCGAGGCGTGGGGCAGCAGGCCCGGGCCCTGGCCTTCCAGGATGTGTTCCTGATCTCCGCCGCCGTGACCGTCCCGGCCATCCTCCTGCCCCTGCTGATACGCTCGCTGTCCCGCCGCAAAGCGGCGTCAGACGCGACGGGCAGCGAACCGGAGCCGGGACGGCACGCGCTCGAATAGGCCTGCCCTGGCATCCATCTGATTGGTCAGCGCCACCTCTGCCGGTGACCCTCTATAGAGGATCACCGGCAGAGGTGGTAGGGGCGCCCGTGAAGGTCATGATCCTTTCACGCAATTCGGCGGGCAACGCGGTTCCCGACGCCTTGAGTGCAGTGAGCAGGCATAAGACGACATCGACGCCGTTACGGCTCTGGCGGTCCTGCGAGAGTTCATGGGCCTTTAAGCGCGCAATGATTCGCTCTCCTGCCTCTGGGATACCTGCCTTGACAAGCCCTTGTGCGGCAGCACATGCGTCCCCTTCGCCGTATACGACAACGTTTAGAAGCCAAGGTACACCCTTCTTTGAGTTGAACTGCAGTAGCACGAGAGCAACGAGCGTTTTGATCTCCGCATCTTCCGTTGCTGTCAACAACTCCTCGAGTGGCGGCACAACAGCAGAACCTAGCGAGTAAAGCCGTTCCGCGATACCAAGGCGTAGGTGAGCAGGACCATCTTGCAGCGCGAACACTGCTTCGCGCGCCAGTGCGCGAACGACGTCCGCGGCCTGATCTATAGCGCCGACCAAGACACTCCCGTCGTCGCTATGCAGATTAGCGAGAACGAGGTCAACGTCAGCTTGTCGTGTCATTGTCATTGAAGCCTCCGCAGGACTATCCCCTCGCCCGTGAGTACACTACCGCTAGCTAATGCAGGCGTCTCAGGACGTCTATTGCCTGCTGCAGGGTGGAGACGGGGACCAGGGTGATGCCGTTGGCGGCGGCGTAGGACCTGGCATCGGCATAGGACCTGGGATCGTCGTTGCTTTCACTTTGCGGAACGAAGAAGTACTGCGCCCCGGACTGGTGCGCGCCGATGACCTTCTGTTTGACCCCGCCGATGGAGCCGACGTAGCCATCGGCGTCGATCATGCCTGTCCCCGCGATCTTGTGTCCGTGCGTCAGATCAACTGGCGACAAACGGTTATAGATGGCCAGCGCGAACATCAGCCCAGCCGAGGGGCCGCCGATGTCGCCGCTGTCGATGGCGATGGTGAAGGGCAGCTTGGGGAGGGCGCTAAAAGCGGTGGTGGGCACAATCCCGATGATGGCGCGCCCGTTGCTGCCCAGCGTCTTGATCCGCGCGGTGAACGTGCGCGCCGTCTGGACCCGACCCCCCGCCAAGGGGCCGGCGCCGAGGCGACGAACGACCACGGCGATAGAGTCTCCCGGACGTAAGCCTCGCTCCGCTTGCACCAACCCCTGAAGCGTATGCACCGCGTGCCCATTGGCCGAGACGATGATATCGCCGACGCGCAGGACGCCGTTGGCATTGCTGTGCGGGTCGATCTGCCCGACCACTATCTCTTCGCCCGCTATGGGATATCCCAGGGCGTTGAGCGCCGCGACTTCCGCGTCGGTCTTGCTGTCTAGCATCTCCTTGATGCTGACTTGTTGTTGCTGTTGCTGGGTCGGCGCGGGGCCAGGACCGTACAGTTGCTGCGAGGTATAGATCGACGCGTCGGGGTTCAGGCTGTCCCATAGCCGCGTCAGCAGATTAACGCGCGACTGCTCGTAGATGAAGGTGATGGAGAGCGTGCCGCGCCCCGGCCGCAGCGGGTGGCCCGGGATGGTGATGTGCGTGTCGATGGCCTCGGCCGGGGCCGGGAGGAAAACCGTGTCGCTGGTGGGGATAATAGAAAGAACCGCCGTGGCCATGATTGCCACCAGGGCGACGATGCCGGCGGCGCCCGGCAGGAAGCGTAACGCGCCGGAGCGCCGCCCGGGTCTGGCCGCGGCGTCCGGCGCGGTCGTGATCTGTTCTACCCTCAACTACCGATCCTTAATTGTTGGCGCCCTGTCGCGCGTGGGCCTCGGCCACGATGTGCTGTACCACGTTCGGCGGCGCTTCCTCGTAGCCCTCTATCTTCATTGTATAGGTCCCGCGCCCTTGCGTGATGGAGCGCAGCGCGGCCGCGTAGTGACCCATCTCGCGCATCGGCGCCTGCGCCTGGATCAGGGTGCTGCCGTCATCGACCGGCTCCATGCCCAGGATGCGCGCCCGCTTACTGTTGAAGTCGCTCATCACATCGCCGGTATAGTCGTTGGGGACGCGCACTTCCACATGCATGATCGGCTCCAGGATGACTGGGCGCGCCGCCTCGGCCGCCTTCTTGAAGGCCAGCGACGCCGCGAGCTTGAAGGCCATTTCGCTTGAATCGACGGGGTGGAACGAGCCGTCGTCGACCATCACCTCGATGTCCACCACGGGGCAGCCGGCGATGAAGCCCTCCGCCAGCGCCTCGCGCACGCCCTTCTCTACCGCCGGGATAAAGTTGCGCGGGATGGCGCCGCCCACGACCTTGTCCACGAAGCGGAAGCCCTCGCCGCGCGGCAGCGGCGCGACCCGCAGCCACACGTCGCCGAACTGGCCGTGCCCGCCCGTCTGCTTCTTGTGGCGTCCCTGCGCCCGCGCGCTGGCGGCCAGCGTCTCGCGGTAGGGCACGCGCAACTCGCCCAGGCTGACGGCCACGCCGAACTTGCGCTGCAACCGCTCCACAGCCACCTGCAGGTGCGTCTCACCCATCCCCGCCAGCACGGTCTGAGCCGACTCGACGTCGCGATGCACGCGCAGCGTGGGGTCCTCCTGGATCAGGCGGGCCAGGGCCGCGCCCATCTTGTCCAGGTCGCCGCGCGTCTTGGGCTCGACCCCCGCGGAGTAGGCCGGCGCGGGGTAGGTCACGGAGGAGAGGGCCACGGGATGCTCCCTGGCCGTCAGCACGTCGCCGGTCAGCGTCTCGGCCAGCTTGAGCACCGCGCCGATGTCGCCGGTGGCCAGCTCGTCGACCCCCTCGCCCTGGCCGCCGCGCATCACCAGCAGCGAGGCCACGCGCTCGTCCTTGCCGCGCGCCTCGTTCCACACGTGCGAATCCGCCCGCATGGTCCCACCGTAGACGCGGAAGTAGCTGCGCCGGCCGAAGGGATCGGAGACGGTCTTGAAGACCAGCGCGGCGAGGTGGCCGTTGAGGGGCTGGCCGGCAGCGTCGCGCGGCTCGGGCCGCTCCGCGGGGCAGGGGCACAGGTCGACGAGGGCGTCGAGCAGCCCCGCGATGCCCACGTTGAGCGTGGCGGAGCCGCAGAGCACGGGGACGATCTGCCCAGCGGCCACGGCCGCATGTAGGGCGCGGCGCAGGTCCGCCTCGTCGAGGTCCTCGCCCTCCAGGAAGCGCGCGATCAGGTCGTCGTCGGTCTCGCAGACCGCCTCGACCAGGCGCTCGCGCAGCTCCGCGCGGCGCGCCTCGGTCTCGGGCGGCGCTGGCGCGTCTTGCGGCTGCCCGTTGGCGTAGACCGTGGCGCGCCCCGAGAGCACGTCGACGGCGCCGCGCAACTCCGACTCGGCCCCGATCGGGAGCTGCACGGCCACGGCGTGCTTGCAGAGGCGCGCCGCCACCGCGTCGACGGTGGCGCCGTAGTCGCTGTACTCGCGGTCGAGCTTATTGACGAAGACGACGCAGGGCAGGTTGTGCTCGCAGGCGTACGACCAGGCCAGCTCGGCGCCGACCTGGACTCCGGCCGCGGCGTCGATCACCAGCAGCGCCGCGTCGGCCACGCGCAGGGCGCCGTGCAATTCGCCGATAAAGTCGGCGTAGCCGGGAGTATCGAGCAGGTTGATCTTGCAGCCGCGCCATTCGACCGGCACGACCGCGGTCGAGATCGAGATCTTGTGCTCGCGCTCGTCCGGCTCGAAATCCGCCACGGTCGTGCCATCCTCGACCCGACCCAGGCGCGTGGTCACGCCGGTGTCGAACAGGGCCGCCTCGACCAGGCTGGTCTTCCCGGCGCCCTCGTGCGAGATCAAGACAACGTTGCGCAGATCGGTGGTCGCATAGCTCTTCATCGCATCCTCCTCCTTCGTCGCTGACAGGGGTAGGCTCCGCACCTCGGTGGGGGTTAGGGGTATTATAGGCCCGACCCGCGCGGCGTGCAATTTTGGAGTAGGGACGCTGCGGCCTGACCGCTGATCACTGCCCCTTCCATATACCCTGTGTAGACGGGGGCAATGTGTTCACCGGCGAAGGCAATCCCGCCGTGCGGTTGGCCCAACGACGGTCCGAGTCCAGTGAGATAGCCCGGACCGAAGGCCGCGTACGCGCCGCGAGTGTAGGGGTCGTTGCCCCACCGCTTCACCACTGTCTGGCCGGCCCACGCGGCCCGCGCGCCGGGGAAGACGCGCTCGAGGTCGTCCAGCGTGGTCTCTTCGTCGATCGTCGCCGCGCGCGCTCCGGCGGTGTAGGCGGTGAGCAGAGCGGGCTGGCCGGGTTGGGCGGATGGAACGGACGGGGCGGACGGGCGGTGGGTCGGCTCGTAGCAGACCTGCGCGTCCAGGTCGGTGAACCACCAGGCGGGACGCTCCGCGGCCCACGGCGCGCCCACGCAGGGCGCCAGCCGCTTGGTGATGTGGCCGTAGGGAAGCGTCAGCAGCGCCTGCCTGTGGCAGGGCGGCAGCGGCGGGTCGAACCGGATGCGCAGGACGGACGCGGCGGGGACGGCCACGACTGCGGCGTTGGCCTCAAAGACGCGCCGGCCAACCACGGCGCTGACGCCAACGCCGCGCGCGCGGATAGCCTCGACCGGGGCGCCCACATGTACCTCGCCGCGCAACGCGCCGGCCATCGCCGCCGGGAGCTGATCGTTGCCGCCCGCGATGCGCGCGGAGGACAGCGGCGGCGCCGCCTCGTGACCGCGCGCGAGCTGCAAGAGAGACACGCTCTCCGGCTCCGTCCCATAGTCGCTGAGCACGCCGAGGCGCAACCAGGCGTGGGCTTCCGCGGGGGCGCCCCTCTCTTCCAGCCAGGACGCGATCGAGTGGCGGTCCAGCTCGGCGACCGGGGAGTCCTCGGGGCGCGCGGGATCGGAGATCAGCGCCGCGGCCCCCTCCACGACCTCTATCAACCGGCGGATCGCATCCCGCGCCGGTTGGGTCAGGCCGGATTGGTCCAGCCCGCGCGCCCAGTCATCCTCGGGCAGCGTGTCACGGACCACGCGCCCGCGGAACAAGCTGCACTGGCGCGCGCGGTCCGGTTGAAGGGTCAGGTCGAAGCGGGCGCAGAGCGCGCGCACGCGGGCGTGGCTGTCGTCGATCCATTCGCCGCCTAGTTCGGCGGCCAGCCCTCGCCACCGATAGGTCAGGACGCGCCCGCCGAGCCGATCGCGCGCCTCCAGCACCGTCACCCGATGCCCCGCGTCCGAGAGCGCCAGCGCGGCCCCCAGTCCGGCCAGACCCGCCCCTATCACCAGCACATGCATGCGATCCTCAACGTCGGGCGCGACGCCCGTGTCCGCGCCCGTGTATCCGTTTGCTGTCACGCTTCCGCGACGCGGGGCGTCGTGTCGGGGGTCTCGCCGCCGGGGTCGTGGGCGCGCGCGCGCCGCGTGAAATAGCGGGGGTTGTAGAGCCGGGCGACAACGGCCAGGGGGACGCCGAACACGCCCACGACGAGCACCGGGAGCACGACGCTCCAGCCGCCCGCCTGTTGCCCCTGGATGACGACCTGATAGCCGATCCAGATGAGGAACGCGCCCCCCAGCAATGGCGCGACGCCGGCGAACGCAAGACTCACCAGGCTGCGCCCCAGGGTGCGCCGGAAGTACCAGGCGCAGGCGATACCGGTGATGCCGTAGTAGAAGCCGACCAGCACGCCGATGTTGTTGGTCAGGTTAGTCAGGGTCCCGTTGACGCTGGGCGAGAGCGTGCTGAGCACGAGGCCTAGCACGGTCACCGCGGTCAGGATCAGCGTGCCGACGACGGGCGTGCGGTAGCGCGCGTGGATGACCGCAAAGGCGCGCGGCCACACCCCGTCGCGCGCCATCGACAGGGTGAGGCGCGTGGCGGGGAGCAGCGTCGTCTGCAGCGTCGCCACCGTGGAGGAGAGGATGGCGAGCAGCATGACGTAGCTCCACGGGGCCGGGACGAGTTGGTCGGCGAAGTACTGGAGCGCGTTGGCGCCCTGAGCCGCGATCGTCTTTTGCGGCAGGAGCGCCTGCATGGCGCTCGACGCGAGCAAGAAGATGAAAAGCAACACCACCATGCCGATCATCCCGGCCCGCCCCGGCGTCAGGTGGGCGTCCTTTGTTTCCTCGTTGACGTTCGCCGCCGTGTCCCAGCCCCAGAAGAAAAAGACGGCGACCACCGCGCCCTTGGCGAGCGCATCCGTGCCATGGATAGCGAGGGGATTGAACCACTGCCACGAGAACGGGGTCGAGCCTTTGGGGTGGGTTGTCGCCACGCGCGCGAGGGCCAGGACGGAGAAGGCCGCCAGCGCCACGTACTCGATCGTCAGCATGACCGCCTGGAAGCGCGCCGCGACCTGCACGCCAATGATGGTCAGCGCCGCGACGAAAAAGAACCAGAGGATGCCCGCCAGCGCGGTCAGCCACACGCTGCCGGCGGCGTCGGCGCCGATCCAGCCCAGCGAGTTGAGGAAGGCGAGCGTATTGGTCCCCGCCAGCGCCGAGGCCGTGACCAGGAAGAAGGCGTTTGTCGCCACCTGCACCCAGCCGGTGAACCAGCCCATCCACGGTCCCATCGCCTGGGTCAACCAGGCGTACGACGCCCCACAGTCGGGGTTAGCGCGGTTCAGATAGAAGTAGGCGATGGCGATGCCAAGCACCGGGACGAAGCTGACCAGGATCGCCGCCGGCGCGGCCAATCCGACCGCCCCGATCATCAGGAACATGGACGCGGCCACGCTGTAGGCCGGCGCGGTGCTGGTGACGGCGATCACCGTCGAATCCCACAACGTCAGCGTGTTCGCCTTGAGCTTTGCCCCCTCGCCGCTCTCCACGACGACGGGTACCGCGACGCTGGAGCGTACTGCCATCCCTATGTCTCCCTCCTCCCAGACCAGCCACCGTCGTCCGCCGCGTCCCGGGCGGCGATTCCGATTAATTGAGAGGATAGTAACATAAACGTGTCCATTTGGCTACTGGCTGCCGTGTGGTGGGCGCGCCCCACGATGGTGAGCGCCCAGACACACAATCGGTGGACACGCGCGCGGCCGACCCCCTATCATGGTAGCGGGGCCGACGTGTGCGAGAGCTATGAGGCGGGGACGGAGCGGATTTGAATGTGAAAGAGTACCAGTCGTACAGTTTCTGGCTGGAAACGGCGGACGACGACCTCACGCCGCGTCCGGCGCTCGCGGGCCCGCTCGACGTGGACGTCGCGATCCTCGGCGCGGGCTTCACGGGGCTGTGGACGGCCTATTATCTGCTCCGCCAGGAGCCCTCGCTGCGCGTGGCCGTGCTCGAGCGCGAGATCGCCGGGTTCGGAGCCTCGGGACGCAACGGAGGCTGGTGTACGGCGGAGTTTCCCATCGGCCCTGCCACGCTCGCGGCGCGCTTCGGCGCGGAGGCGGCGCGCGCCATCCACATGGCGCTCTACGACGCCGTGGACGAGGTCGGGCGGGTCGCCGTCGCGGAGGGCATCGACGCCCAGTATCGCAAAGGCGGGGAACTCCTGATCGCGCGCGGCCCCCAGCAGGAACCGGGGGTGCGCCACGAGTACGAGACGCTCGCGGGGCTCGGACTGGGCGACCACTATCAGCTGCTCGACGAGGCGCAAACGGCGCGCCGCGTGCGCGTGTCCGGGGCGTGCTGCGCCTTGTTCACCCCTGACTGCGCCGTGCTCCATCCGGGCCGGCTGGCGCGCGGGCTGGCGCGCGCCGTGGAGCGGCGCGGCGGCGTCATCTACGAGCGGACGGCCGTCACCGCGTTCTCGGGCGGCCGCCGCCCGTCGCTGACCACGGCGCGCGGAGTTGTACGGGCCGGGACGATTGTGCTGGCCGGCGAGGCATACCTGTCGCAGTTGCGCCCGTTGCGCCTGCGCCTGCTCCCGCTCTACTCCCTCATCGTCCTCACCGAGCCACTCTCGGACGCGCAGTGGGCTAAGATTGGCTGGCAGGGCGACGAGTGCCTGGCCTCGAACCGCTACACCGTCGATTACCTTTCGCGCACGGCTGACGGGCGCATCCTCTTCGGCGGGCGTGGGGCGCCATATCACTTCGGCTCGCGCATCGCCGACGCCTACGACCGGCACGGCCCCGTCCACGCGATGCTGCGCGACGCGGCCGTCCGCTGGTTCCCGGCGCTCAAGGGCGTCCGGTTCACGCATGCCTGGGGTGGTCCGCTGGGGATGCCGCGCGATTGGATGCCGGCGATGTCGTACGACGCGGCCAGCGGTATAGCGACGGCGGGGGGCTACACAGGGCAAGGAGTCGCGACGTCCAACCTGTCGGGGCGCGTGCTCAGTAGCCTGATCCTCGGAGTCGCCTCGCCATGGACGGGCCTGCCGATGGTGGGCCACACGTCCCGCCCGTGGGAGCCGGAGCCGCTGCGCTGGCTGGGCGTGCGCGGCGTCCAGCGTGGGCTGATGCGCATCGACGACCGCGCCGAGCGTACGGGGCGGCCGCCGAGCGGCCGCGGCCTGATCGAGCGCCTGGGCGCACATTGACCGCGCGCTCCACCCGGCGTGTTATCCTGATGTCACAAGCAAGAGGCGATTGTCGAGCGGCGACGGCCCTTGAGAATGGAGACTATGTACCCCCTGACCCTGCCGTTTTGTCACGCGGGTGGTAATGGCGTCGCCGGGCGTCCCCCGCCGCGCTAGTCGACCGCATGTATCGCCAGCGCCTCTCTCCTCCAGGACGGTGAGCGCGCCGCAGTAAACGGTCACAGACGAGATATCACATCCGCTCGGCCCCGCACGCCTTTCCGGGTCCTGGTGACCCTGGTCCAGCGCATCGCCGACCCGCCCCTGTCGGTGCGGACATGCTGGCGTCGCGTGCGACCCCGCCGTACCGGATACAAACATAAGGACAGATCGCCGTATGGACATGGCCAGCGAACGTAGCGCGACTACCCCTACGTCCGTGAACAGTATCGTCAACACCGCCAGCGCCACTATCAGTCTCACCGCCTCCCTGCCCACTGCCGTCGCCCCGTCGCCCGCGCCCATCGCGCCGCCGCCCGCGCGCAGCACCGCCCGCTCCAGGGACATGTTCGCCCGCATCAAGGGCAGCATCGCCGGCGGTGAGAGCTCCTACGCCCGCCTGCGTTCCGGCATCGAGCTGTGCGTCGACCGCACCGACGGCGCGCGCATGTGGGATGTCGACGGCAACGAGTACATCGACTATTGCCTGGGCTACGGCCCCCTCCTCTTCGGGCATCATCCCGAGGACATCATCGCGGCCGTGGTCGAACAGATTACCACCAAGGGCTACCACTTCAGCTTCCCGCACGAGCTCGACTACAAGGTCGGCGAGGCCGTGCAGCGCCTCGTCCCGTCGATCGATCTGCTGCGCTTCGCCTGCTCGGGTACCGAGGCGATCATGGCCTGCATGCGCCTGGCGCGCGCCTACAGCGGCAAGGACAAGATCGTGAAGTTCGAGGGCGCCTACCACGGCTGGGCTGACCCGCAGATGGTCAGCTACCATCCGCCGCTCTCCATGGCCAGCGGGCGCCCTGGCGCTCCGCGCCCCCTGCCCGACAGCACGGGCATCCCGCAGGCCACGGTCGAGCAGCTCATCATCCAACCCTTCAACGATCCTGACGCGCTCGCGCGCGTGCTGCGCGAACGCCACCACGAGATTGCCGCGGTGATGATGGAGCCGGTCATGGCAAACTGCGGCGTCCTTCCGCCGCGCGACGGCTATCTGCGCGAGGTGCGGCGGCTGACCGAGCGGTACGGAGTGCTGCTCATTTTCGACGAGGTCATGACCGGCTTTCGTCTCGCTCCCGGCGGTGCGCAGGACTACTACGATGTCCGGCCCGATATCACGGCCCTGGCCAAGGTCCTCGGCGGCGGCTTCCCGGTGGCCGCGTTCGGCGGGACGGCGGAGGTCATGGCGATCGAGGCGCGCAACGAGGTGCTGCACGGCGGCACCTACACGGCCAACCCGCTCGCGCTGGCGGCGGCCAACGCTGTGCTGGGGCGCATCGAGCGAGAGAAGGACAGCATGTATCCGCGGCTGTTCGCCCTCGCCGAGCGCCTGAGTACGGGGCTGGTGCGCGCCATACGCCAGGCCGGCTACCACTGCGTCGCGCAGGGCGTCGGCCCGTTGTTCCAGATCTTTTTCGGCGACGCGCCCATGGAGCGGCTGTACAACTACCGCGACACGAGCGCCTACGTGCGCGAGGATCTGTACGGCGCCTGGCACGAGGAGATGCAGCGGCGCGGCGTCTACTTCCACCCCGGACAGTTCGAGCGCTGGTTCGTCTCCACCGCGCACACCGAGGCCGACATCGACGCCACGGTCGAGGCGGCGCGAGACGCCATCCAGGCGGTCGCCGCGCGCATCCCACCCTCCGGCGCCGCGGCACCGGAGGCGGACGGGTGGAGGCTGTCCCACGGGGCCTCCGTCGCCGACGTGGCGTAGCAGGGCTCTATCGTGACCGTTCTGTCCCGCTCCACTCCTGATAGGACGTCTCGTACCCGAAAGCGCCAGGGCCAACGAGGCGCAGGGCGGCGGGCGTGGTCAGCTTGCGGTCGGCGGGCAGGACCAGCACGATGACGCGCAGGCCGCCCTGCACGGCGCCCGTATCGACCACCATTCCCGTCTCCTCGTCGATGACACAGATAGTGTCCGGGACCGTGGCCAGCGTCTCTGAGCCCTGCCGGACGATGAGGTACTCGTTCTGGAAGTCGATCGAGGACAGGGCGCCGGCGCGACCGTGCGTCTGGATCGTGGCCGATCCCCGCATCGTCCGCCCCATCGCCCGGCGTTCCACCACGGAGATCGTGCCGCGCAACGCCAATCGCGCCCCCTCCGCGGCAAGTGCCATCTCTACGGGGGTCCCGTCCGCCTGGGCCCGACGCAGCGCGGCGCCAATCGCGTGGGCGCGCGAGTAGCTGCCGCCGATGGCAAGGCGCTTGAGGTCCGCGGCGCGCGTCACCGGCCTGGCAATGTACGCGAGGCCGCCCATCGCCGAGAGCAGGGCGCGCGCGAGACGCTCCGTCCACGCCATGTCCTCGCTCGCGGCGATGATGGTCACGTTTCCCCGGTCGTCGCAGACCGCGACCGGCGCGGACGGCGCCCCGCCGCTATCGAGCGTCGTCATCTGCAGTTCGGGGAAGGCCCGGCCCATCAGGTCGGCGTCGACGACGGGCAGGCCGCGAGCGGCGGCGGCGGCCAGCGTCAACACGCTGTTGAGGCCGCCGATTTCGTAGCACACCAGCGCCGCCGCTTGCGTCCCCAGATGCCGCTCGACCGCCGCGATCGCCAGGACCGCCTCGTGGCCCCGCGCCAACCGCTCTGCGAAGACGGTTGCCGTCCCCATCTGGCCGATGGCCATGACCACGTCGTCGTCGTCGAGGCTGTCGAGGGGGACAATGACGCCGTGATGTCCGTCGCGCGCCGCGGTCACGGCGAGCAACTGGCCGAGGTAGGGGTCTCCACCGCCGCCCGAGCCAAGGACGCCAGCGCCCCGCGCGATCAGCTGGATATCGTCGGCCGTCACGCGCCAGCCGCCACCGGCCTCGGATTCCGCGTCATCGCGGTCATCGCGGTCATCGCGCACGGGCGTCCTCCGCCATCAGCGCGCCGATCGCCTTGACGCGCACCCGCGTGAGGTTGCCGGGAAGGTAGGCCAGCGGCGCGTCCTCGGTCGAGACAATGCGCACGGTCGTCGCGTCCGCGCCGCCCATGATGGCCCGCGCGACGGCGTCGGACACGGCGCTGGCCATCATATCCCGGCGTGAGACACCGTCCAGGGACACCACGCGGTCGACGCGGCCCGATACCGGCGCCGTCGCCGCCCCAACGGCGTTGGCGACCGCGTGGCGCTTCGGTATGATGGGGTGATAGCGCGGCAAGACCGTCTGCAGTAGCGGCGCGCCGCCGCCGACCATGATGACGGGCGTGCCCGCGTCCCCTCCGCGCGCGCGGTCCACCGCGCGCCGCACGGTCTCCCCTACCAGATCGAGCACCGTGGGCGCGTCGCGCGCCAGGCACGCGGCGTGGCGCGCATCCCCGATGTCCGCCACCCCCGCTGCCACGGCGACGTCGGTGAGCGTCGTGGTTCGTCCTCCAAAGACGAGCGCGGCGCTGAGCAGCGCGTGGCCCACGGAGGCTGGACCGACCCGCCATGGGTCGGGTGTGACGATGCTCCCGCCGCCGATGGCCAGCGAGCGCACGTCCGGGACGCGGATGTTCGTTCGCACGCCGCCCACGAGGGTCGGCGCTTCCGTCTCGCGCGGGAATCCGTGGGCGAGCACGCCGACCTCCGTTGTCGTCCCTCCGACGTCGATCACGACGCCATCCTGGAGGCCCGCGAGGGCGGCGGCGCCGCGCATGCTGTTCGCCTTCCCCGCCCCAAAGGTGAGAATGGGATACTGTTCGGCGGCCTCGGAGGTCATCAAGGCGCCGTCGTTTTGCGTGAGATAGAGCGGCGCCATCAGTCCCCGGCGCGTGAGCGCCCCGCGCAGCCCGGCCACCGTCGCCCGCGCGTACGCCTGCACGCAGGCGTTGATGATGGCGGCGTTTTCGCGCTCGAGCAGTCCTAAACCGCCGACCTGGTGCGAGAGCGTGATGTCCACGTCCGGCAACGCGGCGCGTAGGATCGCGGCGGCGTGTTCTTCGGTCTTTGAGACGAGGGGCGAGAAGACCGCCGAAATCGCGATTGCCCTCACCCCATGCGCGCTGAGTTCCGCCGCGATAGCCCGCAGTTCGGCCTCGTCGATCACCGAAATCGCCCGTCCATCGACCTCATGCCCCCCGTGCGCCAGGTAGCAGCGCACCCCGATGTCCGCGCGCATGTCGTCCGGCCAATCTACCATCGGCGGCAGCGCGGTAGTCGCCGGGAGCCCCAACCGGATGCAGGCCGTGGGCGCGATCCGCCGCTCGACGAACGCGTCGGCGACATGGCCCGTACCGACCACGACCGCCGCGATGGCCGCTGCGGCGACATGGCCGTCGCGCATCACCCCCTCGAGCGCGGCGATGATGCCCTCCGTAACGTCGCTCGTCGCGGGGACCTTGACCGCGACATCGACGTCGACGCCGTCCATCAGCACGGCGTCGACGCTGCTGCGTCCCACGTCGATCCCGACGCGCAGGTCCCGGCGTCCGTCGACCGGGGCCACGCGCGATCCGGCGTTGTGGCGATGCACCACGCGGCCTTCGGCTTCGAGCCGCCGGATCGCCTCGCGCACCGGGACGGAACTGATCCCGAGTTCGTCGGCCAGCGCCCCGATGACCAGGCGGTGTCCGGGCGGGTAGGCGCCGTCGAGGATGCGCCGGCGGATTGCCGCGTAGGCGTATTCTTGTTTGCTCAGGCCATTGGTTGTCATCATTTGGTTGTCGTCATCGTTACATCCGCTTGTCGACGCCCTCGCGGCGCGCGTCAACCGCGCGTCCAGACATAGTGTACAGGTGCGCGGCGCCCATACCCATGCCGTTGCACGGAAAACGGGCGGAACGGAGCGACGCTATGGCGCGGCCCCCTTCAATCGTATATAATCCTGAGCAAGCAGGCCGCGCGCATCCATAGCGTACCATTGAGGCGAGATCACGGCGCGGCGCCTCGGCCGCGGTCCACTAGTTCAAGGCGCGTCCGGGAACAGGGCCATGTAGTTGTCGATCTCGTGGACGATTCTCGGGGGTAGGGGCGTAGTGCATACGCCCGTCGGCACACCCTGGGCGTATGCACTACGCCCCTACCCCCAATCCGGTTGTCGTGTCCCAAGAACTGGATGGCCCTGGTCCCGGACGTATCCCCGTCGCACGAAGAACCATTCCGACAAGTCACGATGAAGGAGGTTAACGGTCCAGGTGATTGTGATCGGTCCAGGCTCGCGCCGATCATATACGATCTGTTCGTTCGTTTAGACTTTTGATAACCTTGTAAATGGTGGCGACCCCGCCACCAGGGGGAGGATGCGTACCCATGTCTGCCCTGGATCATTTGCTCTCGTCCGTCGCCGCTGGACGCATAACCCGCCGCGAGTTTAGCCTGCGCGCGGCCGCCCTGGGCCTTGGCGCGTCCGCCGTGGCCCAGATTGTGGCCGCGCTCGACGCGCGCGCCGAGGCCAAGGCCGCCGGTCTCAACAGCCTGACGCTCAACGCGGTGCAGGTGTTCGGCAACATCGACCCTGCCATCGGCATCGACTACACGCAGAATATGGCCGCCATCAACTTCTACGACACCCTGCTGGCGGCGACGGCCTCTGGTGGGCTGACGGAGCGCCTGGCCGCGTCGTACACAGCGTCACCCGACGCCAGGACCTTTGTCTTCACCCTCAAGCGCGGCGTCAAATTCCATAGCGGACATGAGCTGACGGCCGAGGACGTGGTGTATTCGATGCAGCGGGTGCTCACCATCAACCAGGGTCCGTCCTTTGTCTGGCAGGGCTTCCTCGATCCGAGCGGAGTCTCGGCTCCCGACCGCTACACGGTGCGCTTCCAACTGAAGAAGCCGTTCGCGCCGTTCACCGCCACGCTGCCCCTGCTCTTCGTCGTCGACAAGGCCGCGCTGATGACCCACTACAAGCCCGGCCATTACGGGAAGAACGGCGATTATGGCACGGCGTACCTGGGGAGCCACGAGGCGGGGTCCGGCCCCTACACCCTGGAGAGCGACGTGGAGGGCAGCGAACTGCGCATGAAGCGGTTCCCCGGCTACTTCCGCGGCTGGGGGCCGAATTCCATCGACGAAGTGCGCGTGATGATCGTCACCCAGGAGGCGACGGTGGTGTCGCTGGCCAAGACGGGCGTCCTGGACATGACCAGCAACTATCAATCTAACACCACTTACGACACCCTCAAGGGCCTGGGCTTCACCGTCTTCTCGGCCCCGACGGATAGCGTCTTCTATCTCAAGCTGAATACGCGCCAGGCGCCCACCGACGACATTCACGTGCGCAAAGCCATCGCGCTGGCCTTCGACTACAATACGGTGCGCCAGCAGATCCGGCCGGGCGCGCCGGTCGGCGGCCCGCTCTCGGCGATCTTCAAGGACGCGTACGACGCCAAATTGCCCCTCCCGACGCAGAACATGGCGGCGGCCAAAGCGGAAATGGCCAAGAGCAAGTATGCCGGCCAGTCCGGCATCCCGCTCTCGTTCAGCTATGTGTCCTCGACCCCGTTCGAGGAGCAGACCGGCTTGCTGTTCAATAGCGTGGTCAGCCAACTCGGCTTCAAGGTCAGCTTGAGCCCGCAGCCCTGGAACCGCATCACCGATCTGGCGACCAAGGTGAACCAGACCCCCAATGTCACGGAGGTCTTCTACAGCGTCATCTATCCCTCGCCGGACAGCATGTTCTTCGTGCAATACGACTCCGCGTCCAACGGTACTTGGGCCTCGATGGAATGGCTGCACGACCCCACCGTCGACGCGCTGATCGCCCGCTCGCGCGCCACCGTCGACCTGGCCCAGCGCAACGCGATCTACCGTCAAATTCAGGACCGTATCGTCGCGCTGCAGACCGACGTTTTTATCCTGTCCGACCTGTGGCGGCAGGCCGTCCGATCGACCGTGAAGGGGGCCGAGTACATCCCGGCGGGACAGTATCAGTTCTATGACCTGAAGAAGCTGCCGTCGTAGCATACGGGTGTAAGCGGAATGGGCTATCTTTCCTTCCTGGGCCGCCGGTTCGGACAGGCCGTCGTGGTGCTGGCCGGCCTCTCCATCCTGATGTTCGTCCTCGCGCGCATCGTGCCGGGCGATCCAGGCCGGCTGGCCCTGGGCCCCAACGCCACGAGTGGGCAGGTGCAGTCGCTGGACCATCAGATGGGGCTTGACCAGCCGATCTACATCCAGTACGCCCGCTACCTGAGCGGGGCCGTACATGGGGACTTCGGCGCGTCGCTGCTCACGCGGCGCAACGTGTTCGACGATATCCGCGATACCTTCCCCGCCACACTGGAGTTGGTCCTGGCGAGCACATTGATCGTGGTCATCTTTGGCGTGCCGCTGGGCGTCTTGTCGGCGCTCTACCGGGATGGACCGCTGGACGCGCTGTCGCGCCTGTTCGCCCTCTTCGGCGTGGCCGTCCCCGATTTTCTGGTCGGCATCGTGCTGCAACTCGTCTGCGGCTATACCCTGGGCATCCTGCCAGTAAGCGGCCAGCTCGACCCCAACCTCTCGTTCAAGGCGTCGATCACGGGGATGGTGCTGGTGGACGCGCTGCTGCGCGGCAACGGACCTGTCTTCGGCAGCGCCCTGCAGCACGTGTTGCTGCCGTCGATCGCCCTGGCCGTGGCCGGTCTGTCGCAGGTCGTGCGGTTGGTGCGCGCCAGTATGATCGACGTCTCGAAGAAGGAGCACGTCCGGGCGATGCAGGCGCGCGGCGTCCCGCGCGCGCGGGTCGCCTTCATCTATATGCTCAAGCCCGCGCTGATTCCCGCCCTGACCGTGGTCGGCCTGACCTTCGCCTCGCTGTTCGGCGAGGCGTTCCTGATCGAGAACGTCTTCGGCTGGCCGGGCATCGCCAGCTACGGCGTGCGCGTGATGCTGAGCAAAGACCTGAACGCCATCGTGGGCGTGGTCTTGGTCATCGGGCTGATGTTCTCCCTGTCCAATCTGGCGATGGACTTGCTGCGCGGCTACCTGGACCCGCGCATTCGCTTGAAAGGGACGGTCTGAGATGGCGATGATCGCGGAAGTGGCCGCGGCGGAGCGCCCCGTTCCGGGTCCGGGTCCGCGGCGAGAATCATGGCGGCGCTCGTGGCGCCGTTTCACGCGCAATCCAACAGCGCTGACCGGCCTGCTGGTCACCGCGCTCGTGATCCTCGTCGCGCTCCTGGCGCCGGTGATCGCCCCCTTCCCCGCCTCGGCGGGGAGTTTTGTCGACTTCACCAATACGCTGAAGCCGCCGGCGTGGCCGCACGTGCTGGGCACCGATAACGCCGGCCGCGACATGCTGACGCGCATCATGTTCGGGTATCGCATCTCGCTCGTGCTGGTCGCGGTCGTGCTGGCCATTGGCGTGCCCCTCGGCGTGGTCATCGGCCTCGCCGCCGGCTACCTAGGCGGCTGGGTCGAGATCGTGCTGATGCGCGTCACCGATGTCTTCCTGTCCGTTCCGGCGCTGGTGATGGCGATGGCCATCACGGCGGTGCTCACGCCCAACCTGGTCAACGCCATGTTGGCGGTCAGCGCGCTGTGGTGGACGTGGCACGCGCGCCTGGTCCACGGCATCACCGTGTCGCTCAAACAGGAAGAATACATCGACGCCGCGCGCCTGATGGGCGCCGGGCCGCTGCACATCATGTTCCGCGAGATCCTGCCCAACGCGCTGTCCGCTATCCTGGTCAAGGTTACCCTGGACGCGGGCTTCGTGATCTTGATTGGCGCCAGCCTCAGCTTCCTGGGCCTCGGCGTGCAGCCTCCGCAGGCCGACCTGGGGACCATGGTCGCGGCCGGCGTCAACGACCTGCCGGGAGCGTGGTGGGAGACCCTCTTCCCCGGTCTGGCCATCGTGCTGGCCGTGCTGGGATTCAATTTGCTGGGCGACGGCTTGCGGGACCTCTTCGATGTCGAGGGATGAACGGATGAATGAAACCGCGATGGATGGGCGCACAGGGAGCATGACGACGGCGCCAGAGCAACGCGCGGGCCGTCAGGGCCGTCAAGGGCAAGAAGGCGGCGCGCAACACACATTGCGCTTTGACGACCTCTCGGTCACGTTCCAGAGCGGCGAGGGAACCGCGCGGGTCGTCGACCGCGCTACGCTCGAGGTGCGGCAGGGCGAGTTGATCGGGATCGTGGGCGAAACGGGCTGCGGCAAGTCGGTGCTGATGCGGGCGCTGCTGGACCTCCTGCCGCGGCCCGCGGCGCGCGTATCGGGCCGCATCGAGTTCGACGGAACCGATCTGCTGGCGCTGTCCCCCCGGGAGCGACGGCGCCTGACCCTGCGGTATTTCAACATGGTCTTCCAGGACCCCGTCGGATCGCTCAACCCGTTCTTTACGATCGGGAACCAGATGCGCGAGGTCCTGACGCAGGCGGGGCGGCGCACCGGGCAGCGTTTCTCGCGCGCAAGGACCCAGCAGCGCGCCGTCGAGTTGCTGCGCACGGTGCGCCTGGACGATCCCGAGCGCGTCCTGCGCTCGTATCCCTTCCAGTTGTCCGGCGGCATGAACCAGCGCGTGTCGATTGCGCTGGCGCTCAGTGTCGATCCCTGGTTGATCGTGGCCGACGAGCCCACCACCGCGCTCGACGTCACCGTGCAGGCCGAGATCCTGAGCCTGTTCGACGCATTGGTGCGGGAACAGGGGCGCTCCGTGCTCCTCATCACGCATAGCCTCGGCGTGGTGCGTCAGGTGGCCGACCGCGTCGCGGTGATGTACGCCGGGGTCGTGGTCGAGGAGGCCTCGACGCGCGACCTGTTCGCCAGCCCCCTGCATCCCTACACCGTCGGGTTGCTCGCCTGCGTGCCGCGCCTCACGGGTCAGGCCGTCGCCAAGGGCATCCCGGGGACGCTGCCCGACTATACGGCGCCGCCGACGGCCTGCCGCTTCCATCCCCGTTGCCCGCACGCCATGCCGATCTGCCGCGAGACCCGCCCGCCCGCCATCGCCGTGGGCGACAGCGGCCATCGCGTAGCCTGCTGGCTCTACGGCTCCGAGCGCGGCCGAGTGGAGGCGATGGTATGAGGGGCGCATCTCGACAATGTGGAACCGAGCCCAAAGAAGCCTGCGACTGCGGTCGCATGGCAAACCAGCGCCGACTGCGGTCGGGTGTGGCCCGCCGCCACCCCGCTCGTGGTCCCGGTCTGACACCGCAGTGTCCGTCGTTTGCCATGCGACCGCAGTCGCAGGCTGTGCCCACTATCTTGAGGTGCATCCTGCAATGAGCGCGCCCCCCAACATCACGGCGCCGCGGCTGGCCAGTGCATCAATGGCGCCGGGACAGCCGCTGCTGGTGCTGGACGATCTGTGCCAGTATTTCCGCGTGCGCGGCGCGGCTGCCCCCAAGCGGGCGGTCGACCACGTCTCCCTGACCCTGCGCGAGAACGAGGTGTTGGGCATCGTGGGCGAATCGGGATCGGGCAAATCCACCATCGCGCGCAGTATCTCGGGCCTGTACCGCCCGACCGCGGGCACGATTACCCTCGGCGGCAAGCCGCTGCCCACGGCGCTCGGCCGGCGCTCGGCCGCGCAGAAACAGCGTATCCAGATGGTCTTCCAGAATCCGACCTCCGCGCTCAACCCCCGGCGCAGCGTGGGCCAGGCGCTGAGCCTGCCGCTGCGTCTGCACCAGAGGCTGCGCGGGGACGCGGCGCGTCCCGAGATCGCGCGCCTATTAGAGATGGTCGAGCTGCCCGCCGACTATGCGCGCCGCTACCCCCACGCGCTGAGCGGCGGGCAGCGGCAGCGCGTGGCCATCGCGCGCGCGCTGGCGGCCAGGCCGGACATTCTGCTCCTCGACGAGCCGACCTCGGCCCTGGATGTGTCCGTGCAGGCCAAAGTCGTCGACCTCTTGTTGACGTTGCATGACCAGATGCGCCTATCCTACATCTTTATCACCCACGACATCAGCCTCGTGCGCACGGTCGCGGATCGCGTGGTGGTGTTGTATCAGGGGATGGTGCAGGAAAGCGGGCCCACGGCGACGGTCTTCGCGCGGCCGCGCCATCCCTACACGCAATTGCTGATGTCGGCGGTGCCCGTCATCACGCCGGAGGAAGAGGCGCTCCAACCGTCGTTCCCCCGCGCGCGCTCCGCCGCGCCGCCGCCCGACGCGCGGGAACCGGCCGCCGCGCCCGCCGGGCTGACGGATCGCTGCCCCTTCGCGCCGCGTTGTCCCTATGCAATGCCTGAGTGCTGGACTAGCTTGCCCCCGCTGTTCACCGTGGGAGCGCCTCCCGGCGTCCATGTGCGGTGCTATCTGGAGCGCGACAATCAAGATCATGTGAAGGAATAGGATAGGACGGAATGTTACGCATCGGGATTGATGTCGGTGGGACGAACACCGACGCCGTGGTCCTGGACGGGGATAGGGTGGTCGAGTGGATCAAAATGAACAACTCGGCCGACATCACCGGCGGGGTCACCGCGGCCCTGACCCAGCTGCTCGACAAGGCCCATGTCGCCACCGACAGGATTGGCGCGGTCATGATCGGGACGACGCAGTTCACCAACGCCGTGGTGCAGCGCCGGGACCTCTCCCCGGTCGCGGCGATCCGGCTCGGTCTGCCCGCGACCCAATCGTTACCGCCCATGGTCGACTGGCCGGACGACCTGCGCGCGGCCGTCGGCGATTGTTGGTTTCTGGCCCACGGCGGCTACGAGTTCGACGGGCGGGTCATCTCGCCGCTGGACGCCGCCGAACTGCGCACGATCGCCACCGAGATCCGCCGGCGGGGCATCGATCACGTGGCGATCTCGGCTGTCTTTTCGCCCATCAATCAGGAGATGGAGCGTGAGGCCGCAGCCATCGTGGCGGCCGACATCCCCGGCGCGCGCATCACCCTGTCCGAGGACATCGGGCGCATCGGCTTGCTCGAACGGGAAAATGCGGCCATTCTCAACGCCTGTCTTCAGCAACTGGGCGGCCGCACGATCGACGCCTTTACCGCCGCCCTGGCCGCGGCCGGGATCACCGCTCCCCTTTTCTTGACCCAGAACGATGGGACGCTGATGTCGGCCGACTACGCGAAGCGGTTCCCCGTGTTGACATTCGCGTCCGGACCGACCAACTCGATGCGCGGCGCGGCCTTTCTGTCCGGCTTACAGGAAGCCCTGGTGGTCGATATCGGCGGGACGACGACGGACGTGGGCGCCCTGCGTCATGGCTTCCCGCGCGAGGCCGGCGCCGTGGTGGAGGTGGGCGGCGTGCGCACCAACTTCCGCATGCCCGACGTGCTGAGCGTGGGGCTGGGCGGCGGCTCGCTGGTTGCCGTCGATGGCGCGGAGCGGCCGCGCGTTGGGCCCCAGAGCGTCGGATACCGTCTGGTGACCGAGGGCCTGGTCTTCGGCGGCGACACGCTCACGGCGACCGATATCGCCGTGGCGGGGGGGCTGGTCAGCCTGGGCGATCCGTCGCGGGTGCGGGGACTGGAGACGGACATGGTCCAGCAGGCGCTGGCCGCGATCGCGGAGATCGTGGATACCGCCTGCGACCGCATGCTGCTCACCCCGGAGCCCGTCCCCGTCCTGGTCGTCGGCGGCGGCAGCATCCTGGTCGGGGACCGCATCGGTCGCCTGTCCGCGACGCGGCCGCCCTACTATCAGGTAGCCAACGCCGTGGGCGCGGCTATCGCCCAGATCAGCGGCGAAATCGACCGCGTCTATTCCCTCGCCGACGTACCGCGCGAGCAGGCCCTGGCCGACGCCAGGGACGAGGCCACGCGCCGGGCCGTCGACGCGGGCGCCGCGGCGGACAGCGTGCAGATCGTCGACGTCGAGGAGGTCCCGCTGGCCTACCTGCCGAGCAACGCGACCCGTATCCACGTCAAAGCGGTGGGGGACCTGGCGCTTGACTGAGCAACACCAAAGCAAAAGCAGTGAGCGCCGCGGCCGCGCGCTCTCCATCGACGACATTCGGGCGCTGGAGTTGGGCGCGGCGATCCTGGGAACGGGCGGGGGCGGCAATCCGCACATCGGACGGCTGCGCACCGAGCAACTGCTCAAGAACGGGCATACCGTGCGCCTGCTGCCCTTCGACGACCTGCGCGACGACGACGTGGTGGTCAGCGTCGGCGGGATCGGCGCGCCCGTCGTGGGCATCGAGAAGTTCGAGAAGGGCGACGAATGTTACCAGGCCATGCGCGCGGTCGAGCGCGCGGCGCGCGTGACGGCGACCGCGCTGATCTCGGGCGAGATCGGTGGGGCCAACGCCATGGAGCCGATGATCACCGCGGCCCAGGCGGGCCTCCCGGTCGTCGACGGCGACGGCATGGGCCGCGCGTTCCCCGAATTGCAGATGTGTACATTCTTTATTTACGGGCAGCAACCCTGGCCCGCGGCGGTCGCCGACGAGAAAGGGAACAGCGTCGTGTTCACCGGCGTGCAGGACATGTTCTGGCTGGAGCGGCTGTCGCGCAACGCCACCGTCGACATGGGCGGCACGGCTGGCTATGCCCTGCCGCCGATGGGCGCCGCCTTTGTCCGCCGCGCGGCCGTCCCGCACATGGTCTCGCGCGCCATTGAGTTGGGCGAGACGGTGCTGCGCGCCCGGCGCGACAAACAGAACCCGGTCGACGCGATCGTGGATCGCTGCGGCGGCCTGCGGGTGTTCGCGGGCAAGATCGTCGACGTGAACCGGCGCCTGGCGCGCGGCTTCGCCGTGGGGCAGGTCCTCCTCGATGGACTCGGCCCCGATAGCGGAGTTCGGCTCAGCATCGACCTGCAGAACGAGAATCTGATCGCCCGCAAAGAAGGGGTCGCGGTCGTGACGGTGCCGGACCTGATCTGCATGGTCGACCTGGAGACGGGCGAGGCCATCACCACGGAGGTGTTGCGATTCGGCCTGCGCGTCGCCGTGATCGGCCTGCCCTGCCATGCTCTCTTGCGCACGCCGGAAGCGCTGGCCGTGATCGGGCCGCGCGCGTTCGGCTATGATCTCGACTATCGTCCCCTTGCTGGGGACACGGGAGGACGCTCATGAGGCGCATCAGCATACCTGACCTGGACGATCTGGCCCTGGGGGCGGCAGTGCTGGGGACCGGCGGCGGAGGCGACCCCCATATCGGCCGGCTGACGGCCGCGGCGGCGATGCGCCGACACGGCGACGTCACTCTGATCGAGGTAGGCGACCTTGCCGACGACGACCTCGTCGTGCCCGCCGCGATGATGGGCGCGCCGACGGTGATGGTCGAGAAAGTCCCGCAAGGCGACGAGATCGTGCGCGCGGTGACGGGCCTGGGGGACTACCTGGGCCGGCCGATCCGGGCCATCGTGCCCATCGAGGCCGGCGGCCTGAACTCCACCACGCCGTTCATCGTGGCGTCCGCGCTGGGGTTGCCCCTGGTCGACGCCGACGGCATGGGCCGCGCGTTCCCTGAGTTGCAGATGGTCACCATGACCTTGCACGGGATCACGGCCACGCCCATGGCCATCGGCGACGAGAAGGGCAACACCGCCATCCTCAACACGGTCGACAATGCCTGGGCGGAGCGCATCGCCCGCACCATGACCATCCAGATGGGCGGCGTGGCCATGATCGCCCTCTACCCCATGAGCGGCGCGCAGGCGCGTCAGGCCCTGGTGCCGGGCAGCGTGAGCCTGGCCATCCAGTTGGGCCGGGCGATCCGCGACGCGCGCGAGAGAAAGACGGACCCCATCGAGGCCATCCTGCGCGTGACGGGTGGCCGCCGCCTCTTCAAGGGCAAGATCATGGACGTCAGCCGCCGCACGGAACGGGGGTTTGCGCGCGGCGAGGCCACGTTCAGTGGGCTTGACGCGGACGAGGGTCACGAGCTGGTCGTGCAGTTCCAGAACGAAAACCTGATCGCGCGCCGGGATGGCCAGGTGGTCGCCGTGGTGCCCGACCTGATCACCGTGCTGGACGCCGAGACGGGCGAGCCTGTGACCACGGAGACGTTGCGCTACGGGTTCCGCGTGGTCGTGGTGGGTATGCCGTGCGTGGAGGCGTGGCGCAGCGCGGAGGCGTTGGCGCTGGTCGGTCCGCGTGTCTTCGGCTACGACGTGGACTATCGCCCCCTGGCGGCGCTGTCGGCGTCATCTCCCCCATGATCGACGAGGACACGACGTGGTTCAGCGCGTTGCCGTGGGGCCAGGCCACGGAGACGGCGCAAAGCAGCAACGTGCAGCGCGGCCGTTTCCACGTGACAACGGATCGTGGCGGGGCGTCACGGAGCGAGACCAGGCGGCCACTGCTGATGCCCGACGAGGTGCGGAACAACCGGGAGGACGAGTTCCTGGTAAAGAGTTGCGGCGACCGCCAGCGCGCCTCTCCTTTTGGGGCTGGTAGGGGACCATGTCCTGTGCTTCACGCCTGGGGAAGGTTGAGGCCTGTACTCGTCACGAAAGGACGATTTTGCGCTGAGCTTTCTGTCACCAGTCGCCGCATGAGACTAAGTCACATGACTGGCCTGACGAAACATATGTTTTCCATGAGCCCAAGGGTACCGCAGGAGCCCAGTGGTTACATCTGGTTGTTTCCTCAGCAGGCGCTCGTACGCGGGTTTTGATCCCGGACCACGACACAGCGACAGTCTCGGGCGCCCGAAGACAACCTACCGCTCGGCTGGCCTGCACAGCAGGTCCACAATGACCAGTAAGGCGTCCAACGGGATGGGTCTTCCTTTCAACGCGTGGCTTGAGTACGTGGACCCTATAATAACATCGAGATACGCTTCCCAGTGGGCGGACGCGCTGATTTCGCCGCGCGCGGCCGCACGCGTAAAGATTGGGCGCAAATCCTCATACCGCCTTGTCCAGTACGCGTCTTTGCTCGTATCGGTCGCGGCAAGGAGCAGGGTTAGAGAACTGCGGCCCTCGACAGAGGACATAAACCCGTGACCCGCCGTGGCCAGCTCTTTTAAGTCCCCGCACAAACTCCCCGTGTCAGGTACCCCAATCGCGGCGGCAGGGCTCTGTGCGAGGGCGTCATGAAGGAGGGCTTCGACGCTTTCCCACCGGCGATACAAGGTCGTTTTCTGGACTCCCGCGCGGTCGGCGATCGCGCGCATTGACGGGATCGGTTCGCCTGGGTTGTAGAGGGCGAGCGCGGCCGCGAAAGCGGCGCTGCGGACCCGTTCCGATCTCCCGCCAAGCCGTTTGCGCTGCGCTGTCACGCGTGTCCCTCCCCCCACCGTGTCATTATCACTCTACCCTCTCATTATCGCTCCAAAGTCGCTATTGTCTTATCGCTACAAAGTTGCTATAGTCCGGGTAGTCACCAAAGGCCTGTGAGCCAAAGGTGTGTGAGCCAAAAGCGTGTGAGGAGACCCTACACCATGATGGGAATGGAAAACGCGGTCGATCAAGGCGAGGCGGTGCTGCCCTATAGGTTTATGCCGCCCACAGCCGTGCCGGTCGAGGACACAGGCAACGGCCGCCTGTACCGCGATGTGCAGTATGCCCTCATCACCGGCTTCCGTCCATTGCTGCTGGACCTCACCGTTCCGCACGGCAGAAGCGGTCCTGTCCCCGTCGTGGTGTATATCCACCCTGGTGCGTGGTTGACGGGGAGCCACAAGCCCACCGCGACCTATCGCTGCGCACGCGCCATTCAGGCGAGTCTGCTCGCAGCGGGGGTCGCCGTCGCGTGGGTCCAGTATCGGCTCTCCTCGGAGGCCCTGTTCCCCGCCTGCCTCCACGACGTTGCCTCTGCCGTGCGCTGGCTTCGCCACTTCGCACACGACCTTGGCATCGACCCTGACCGTATCGGAAGTTGGGGCGAGTCGGCGGGCGGACACCTCTCGACGTTCCTCGCCCTGAACCTGACCGATGACACCCTGACCGGCTCCGTCGGCGTTACCGGCGCCGGTTCGACGATCCAGGCCGCTGTCAGCTGGTATCCTGCAACCGACTTTCTCGCGATGCACGCTCAGGCGCTACCCGGCGCGAAAGCCGATCACGACGCGCCGGACTCACCCGAGTCGCGGCTCATTGGGGCCGGGCTGCGCTCCGCCCCGGACCGGGCGCGGCGCGCTAGTCCGATCACCTGGGTCAATGCCGCCGCCGCTCCCCTCCTCTGTGTCCATGGGGAGAACGACCTCACTATTCCGCCTCAACAAAGCGCAACGCTGTGCCAGGCGTGGCGCGTGGTCGGTACGGAGGCGCGACTCACGCTGGTTCCTGACGCTGACCATCAACTGGTCGGAGTTGATCCAACCCCCTATATCGCCCTGTCGACGGCGTTCTTGCTCCACCAGCTAGGCCGCTGATACACCTGTATGCCCGCGTTACACGAGTGCCGCGCGAAGGTAACGCGTCAGAGCGCCGATTACATGAGCGCACACGAACTATCCGCGCACAGCCCTCTCGATGCAGCATCAGGTCGCAGTCCAACACCGATCTGGAGCATCGAGCAGTCGCGTTTCTACCGTGACAGATTCTCAATCGGTGAGCAAGCGCAGGACATTGTGCGCCGCGGCTGCGGCGATGTCGTCGGCCAGTTCTTGCGAGTCCGCCGCGCGGGCGAGCACCACGCCGCCGGCCATCGTCGCTAGAGCGGCGAGCGCGCGACTCCGCGCCACGTCCGCTGGGAGGGAGTCTAGATCGCTCGACAGCTCGCGGGCCAACGCCTCGATGCCGACGCTGAACGCCTCTTTCGCGCCCTCATCCGCCCGCACGATCTCCGCAGCCAGGCCTGGCAACGCGCAGCCCGCCTCGATCTCGCGATAGTAGGGTCCGAAATAGAAGTCCGCGAAGACGCGCTGCCAGCCTGCGACCGTGGCCCCCTTCGTGTGTCGGATGCCGTTCACAAGGGACGCCATCCCCTCGGCGACCACGACGGCGAAGACCTCAGCCTTCGAGCCGAAGTGGCGGTAAAAGGCCCCGGAGGTCAAGCCCGCGCGCTTGGCGATCGCATCGACACCCGCGCCCGCATACCCGGAGTGGCGGAACTCCGCCGCCGCGGCGGCGATCAGCGCCCTCCGCGACTGCTCCGCTTGCGCGCGCGTCGTTGCCATGGATAAAGTCCTTCCCACTCTCGCATCGTGATCGTCCCGCCCTCCAGCCCGTGGTCCGATCCGCGGCGCGTCGCCCACGAGCAGATAACGATCACTATCCCTCAGTATATCCCGTTCGACCACCGTCTCTGAAGGTAGCTCTCCCACGTTGATAGCCCTCGCGAGCGGCTTGACGCATAACGACCGTTATCTTTATAGTGGGGGCGAGGTAACGCATGTTACCGTCGTAGCCATAGCGTCGAACGGTCGGATCCCCGCGTGGTGTCACGATGCCATGGGGACCCGGCGTGAGGACGAGGATGTCATGAGGCCGCGAGACGAGGGCTCCACGGAATCGATCGAGCGTTGTCCGTGGGCAACGAGAGAGCCGGAAATCACGTACCATGATACGGAGTGGGGCGTGCCGCAGCACGACGACCGCCTGCTCTTCGAGCTCCTGACGCTCGAGGGCGCGCAGGCGGGGCTCAGTTGGGAAACGATCCTGCGCAAGCGCGACGGCTATCGCGCGGCGTTCGACGGGTTCGATCCCGCCGCCGTGGCCCGGTTCGACCAGGCGCGCATCGACGCGCTCGTGGCGGACGCGCGCATCGTGCGCCACCGCGGGAAGATCACCTCGACGGTCGCGAACGCAAGCGCATTCCTCGCGGTGCAGCGCGCCTATGGCTCGTTCGCCACGTACCTCTGGGACTTCGTCAACGGCCGGCCGGTGGTGACGCGGCGCGCGGCGGCGGACCTGCTCCCTGCGCGCACGGATCTTTCGGACCGTGTCAGCGCCGATCTGCGCGCGCGTGGTTTCACGTTCGTCGGCTCGACCATCGTGTATGCCTACCTGCAAGCGACGGGCGTGGTGGACGACCATCGCGCGACGTGCTTTCGCGCCTGATCGACAGGCACGCGTTTCCCCGCCACGTCCGGGTGTCTTCCCGTCGGCGCGCCGGAGGGCGGGTACCGATCCCGCGCGGCTTGACGATAGCGATCGTTATCTCTACACTGCGATTTAGGTAACGATCGTTACCTAAATCGCGCGCCAAGGAGTCGCCGATGCGCCTGTTGTGCCCATAGCCCACGTTCCCGTCACGCCGCCCGTGCCCAGGATCGCAGACGCGCCACGATTGCTGGCGCCACACCTACAGGGACGTGGTCGCCCGTCAGGCGCCCGTCTCCCTTCAAGAGGAGATTCCCATGCCTTTGATGCGCATCACCCACGAATACGGCGCCCTCACCGACGAGCAAAAAACACGGTTCGCCGAAGAATTGACCCATGCCCTGCTCATCGGGGAGGGCGGGGCGGACACCCCGGCTGGCCGGTCCGTCGCGTACGTGATCTTCGAAGAGGTGGGCCCGCGGGCCTGGTATGTCGGCGGCGCGCTCGTCCCACCCGCGAACCGTTTCCTGTTCGACGTCGTCTACCCCGATGGCGCCAGCAATCAGAGCGTGAAGACCGACCTGCACGCGGCCATCAACCGCGCCATGGCCACGGTCCTGGACGTCACGGACGCGAACGAATGGGTGGGTCATCGTGCATGAGATCAAGGAAGGCGTGTGGGGCGTCGGTGGCCGGACCATCGGTGTACGGGACGTCGCGCGGCTCATCGGGGCGCTTCCCGAGCGGGCCGCGTACTTCGAGCCGCTGCTCGCCGCCCACAAGCGCGCCCATGAGGCCCACGACTATCCCGACGGGGCGGGGATGTACTAAGATACTGCTATCTGGTGTCGTCCCGCACCGGGTAGCCGGTTCCCATGGCCTGGCGCCGCGACTCCTTGAGGAGCAGCGGCGCCAGGCGCTAGCCTGTATCTCATCTCGCCGGAGATGGTTGCGGCGCTGCGGTCAGCGTCACATGGAGCGACGCGTCATTGGCTGAGGAGGAGCACATGCTCACGGAAAAGTCCTTCGATACGGGCGAGTTGACCCTCAACTACGCCGAAGGCCCTACCCCGCGCTGCAGGACCAGTTGTTCGCCGGCTTCGACCTGGCTGGCGCGTTGCGGCAGATCCAGTGCCCGCTGCTCCTGCTGTACGGCGATTGGGTCCATGGCGCGGCCGTGCGCGACGAGGATGCGGCGTTTGTGCGCGACAACCTGCCGTCGGCGGCCATCGTGAAGATCCCAGGCGGGAGCCATATGTTTTTCCAGGAGCAGCAAGCGCAGGTCTTAGAGCGGGTCGAGACGTTCGTGGCGTCACTGCGCCCACCTGGGCCGCTGCGAGCAGCCGCTTCACCTGCTGGACCGATCCCTTAACCCGGTACAGGAGTCCACGGCTACGGGATACTCAACCTCGCCATCGGCCCATTCTAGCGCCTATCCTTTCCCCTCTCCTCACGCCAAGTCGCCATCCCCCACGGGTCGTCAGAGCACCCGCGTCACGCGCCAGCCCCGTCTGCCCGTTCCGGTGTCGCCCCATCGTCTTCTGGGATCGCCACCGCGTGGACGACGAGTTGCTCCACAGGCAGCGCTTGCCCGGCGGCCCAGGCGTCCGTAAAGGTCGCGTCACCCAGGGATGCCCGCGCCGCGGCCAGCGCGCCCTCGACCGCGGGACGGTCGGCTGGCCGCACCGGCGTGCCCATCGCCGCGCGCAGGCGTGCCGCCGCGGCCAGGAGCCGGACGCCCTGCCGCAGCGCTCCCTGCCCCACCGCCAGCACGCCGAGCGCGTCCAGCGCCGCGGCCACGACGATGCGTGGACCCGCGGCATCGGCCAGTGCGAGCGCCTCGGACAGGCGCTCCCGAGCCTTCACCGCCGCGCCCTGCGCCCCACGGACGCGGCCGAGCGTGACCAACACTTCGGCCCAGTCGGCGACGGCTAACCTTAACCCCTGGACGGACGACACGGTGGACACCGCGAACCCGCGGCGCGGCCCGCTCCTGATCATCACCAGCCCGCACGATCACACGGTCCCGTCCGCGATTGCCGAGGCGGCCTACAAACGGCAGCAGCGGAACCCCGGCGCTACCGAGA
>JAABUZ0100002045.1_pt1 | contig 35154 bp, 34 predicted proteins | sample 5562091 | NCBI WGS metagenome assembly JAABUZ01 (sample SAMN12813069, study PRJNA571459) | rock metagenome | isolation source: Antarctica rocks | place: Antarctica: Victoria Land, Linnaeus Terrace sud | collected 2015-12-21 | reverse complement strand
GCGGGTAGAGCGCCGCCGCCAGCACGAGCGCCCACCGGCCCAGCGTCGGGGCCAGCACGAGCGCCGCGACCCGATTGGAGCCGGGGCCGTGCAGCGCGACGAGCCCGGCCAGCTTGAGCAGAATGACGCAGGCCGCGCCGAGTACCCCAAAGCTCCCGACACGGCTGTCGCGCATGATGAGCAAGCGCCGCTCAGGGTCGTGACCGCCGAACAGGCCGTCGCAGGCGTCCATCAGCCCATCGAGGTGCAGGCCGCCGGTGAGGAGGACCAGCGCGACGACGACGAGCGTGTCGCGCGTGAAGGGAGGCAGGCGCGTCCGGCCCAGCCCCGCGTCGAGCAGAGCCAGCAGCAGGCCCAGGACGCACCCGGCGAGGGGGAACGCGGCAAGGGCCTCGGCGGGCCCGCGCGTGCGCCGCGGCCCCGGCAACGGCAGCCGCGTGAGGAAGCCCAGCGCCTCCAGGAGATCGCCCGGCAACGCCCGCAACATCCGCAGCTTAGAACTCCACGCCCGGCTGGGCCTTGATCCCGCGGTCCTTGTACGGGTGCTTGACCTCGCACATCTCCGTCACGAGGTCGGCGAAGTCGACAAGCTCGGGGATCGCGTCGCGGCCGGTGATGACGACGTGCATGCCGGGGTCGCGCGCGGCGAGGACGGAACGGACCTCTTCCCAGGCAAGCCAACCGAAGGTGAGCGGGTAAGTCAGCTCGTCGAGGATCACGACATCGTAGGCGCCGCTCTCGATCTTCTCGCGGCAGAGGTCCCAGCAGCGCCGCGCCGTCGCCTTATCCCGCTCCAGGTCCTTGGAGAGCCACGTGAAGCCGTCGCCGAGGGGAATGATCTCGACATCCATCTTGCGCGCCGCCTTGATCTCGCCCCAGTTGCCGCTCGCCTTCTTGATGAACTGCAGCATGACCACGCGCATACCGCGCCCCCACGAGCGCGTCAGCACGCCCAACGCCGCGGTTGTCTTACCCTTGCCGTCGCCCGTGTTGACGATCACGAGGCCGGGCCGGCCACCAGGCTTGCGCGGCTCATCCACCGTTGTACGATCGGATATCGACGTCATTGGGTAAAAAGATCGTCGTCGGGCTGGGCCGTCAGGTCGTCGAAGGTCATCCCTTGCGCGGTGGTCATGGCGCTTTGTCCTCGCTCACTATGCCCGTACCGTATCACGCGCCGCCCGCCGTTTCAATAGCTCTGGGGTTGTAGAGGGCTATAGGGGTCGGGATATCACGGCAGCAGGCTGACCTGCGGCACGTCGAGGCAGGGGTGGCGGCCGACGACGACGCGCGTGCCGAAGGCGCGCTCGACGAGTTCCGGCGACAGGACCTCGGCGGGCGCGCCGACGGCGAGCGTCGTGCCCTCGCCGAGCACGACGAAGCGGTCGAAGTAGAGGCAGGCCAGGTTGATGTCGTGCATAGCGGCCAGCACGGCCAACCCCTCCTCACGGCACAGGCGGCGGATCAGGGACAGTAACCCGAGCTGGTGCGCGATGTCGAGATGCACCGTCGGCTCGTCGAGCAGGAGCACGCGCGGCTCCTGCGCCAGGGCCATCGCGACGGCGACCCGCTGCTGCTCCCCGCCGCTGAGCTGCTGGAACGTGCGGCCGGCCAGATCGATTAAATCGGTCGCGGCCAGCGCGCGGTCGACGGCGCGACGGTCGGCCGCGTCCGGCGCCTGTAGGAACCGCGCGTAGGGGGCGCGGCCCAACTCGACGACCTCGCGCACCGAGAAGGCGAAGGGGACGGACAACTCTTGCGCGACCACCGCCAGCGTCCGCGCCACGGCGCGGCGCGGCAGGGCCGCCAGCGGCGTCCCCCGCAGCGTCACCGCGCCCGCTTGCGGCGTCAGGACGCCGCCGAGCAGCCGCAAGAGGGTCGACTTGCCGCAGCCGTTGCGTCCCAGCAACGCCACGGCCTCCCCCGCGGCGACCGCCAGGCTCACCCCCCGCAGGATCGGCCGCGCCCCGTATCCTCCCGCCAGGTCACGGGCCTCTAGCGCCGCGGCCAAAGCCGGCTCCGCTCGACGGCCGATGTTGGCCGGCGTTTGCCGGCGGCTCGCGACCGTAGCCGCGCGGCCCTCGCCGTTAGAACGCATACTCGCCCTTCTTACGCCGCAGGAGCACGATGAACCACGGCGCGCCGACGAGGGCGGTGATGAGCCCGACCGGGAGTTCCTCCCCGCTCAGGGCCAGGCGGGCCACCATATCGACCACGACGAGGAAAATCGACCCTAGCAGCAGCGAGGCGGGCAGCAGCAGGCGGTGGTTGGCCCCCACGAGCAGGCGGGTAATGTGCGGAACCAGCAGGCCCACCAGGGCGATCAGCCCCCCCAACGCCACCGCGACGCTCGCCAGCAACGAGCCAAGCGCCAGGATAAGCAAGCGTCGGCGCGTCGCGTCGATCCCCAGATAGTGCGCCTGCTCGTCGCCGAGCAGCAACACGTTGAGCTCGCCCGAGAGGGCGAACAACCCCACGACGCCCAGGACGACCAGCGGCGCCGCGACGCCGAGTTGCTCGCCGGTGTTGTTGGCGATGCTGCCCAAGAGCCAGATGTACATGTCGCGCAGCCGGTCGCTCAAGGTCTCGACGAGCGCGGAGACGGCATTGAGGATGGCGCTCACGGCGAAGCCCGCCAGCAAGAGCGTCGTGCTGGGCACGCGGCCGCCCACGCGAGCCAGCGTGTACACCAACACCGTGGCCCCCAGGGCCCCGACGAACGCGGCCAGCGGCACGAGCGTGAAGCCGAACAGGACACCCTGCAGCGGCGCCGGCAGGACGAAGGCGACGACCGCGCCGACGCTGGCCCCGGCCGAGGTGCCGACGAAGCCGGGGTCGGCCAAGGGGTTGCGGAAGAGGGCCTGGAAAGCCGTCCCCGTGACCGCCAGGGCTCCGCCCACCAGGATCCCCGTCACCACGCGCGGCATCCGTATCTGAGTGATGATGTTCAGGTCGGTATCGGACCAGGCGCGGGCCGGGTGGATCGGCAGCCATTGCAGCGCCATCCCGATTACGGCGGAGGGAGGGATCGGCGTGTCGCCGACCGCGACGGACAGCACGGCTACGGCCAGCAGAGCGACACTCAGGCCGCCCAGCACCAGCGCCGGCCGGGCCCATCGCCACGGGCTCGCGCGCCTCTCGCGCGCGGGCCGGGCGGCCATCGTTTCGGAACGCGCCGGCGGGGCCGACGGGGTAATCACCGGAAGAGTCCGGGATGGAGCAGCCGCGCCATCGCCCCCAAACCGTCCACGATGCGCGGCCCCGGCCGGCTGGCGAGATCGTCGTCGAACGGATATACATGATGCAGCTTGACGGCGCTGATCGCCGCGAAGCCCGGACGCGCGTCGACACTGGCCACGGTGACGTTGCCGGTGTAATAGTCGCCCAGGATGATGTCCTGTGGGTTCAGCGCGATGAGCTTCTCTTTCGAGAGCTGCGGGTAAGGGCTGGCGACGCTGTCGGCCACGTTCGCGCCGCCGGCCAATGTGATGAGCGAGTCGACGAAGCTGCCGCGTCCGGCCGTGTAGAGCGTATTGTCGAGCTCATAGTAGACGCGCGGGCGCGTCGTGGCGCGGCGCACGGCCGCCTCGATCCGGTCGATGCGCCCTTGCAGCCCGGCCGCCAGGGCGTTGCCGACAGCGGGCTCGCCAGCAGCCCGGCCGACGAGGCGCAGGTCGCCCAGGATACCGGAGATGTCGCGCGGGTCGGCGACGAGCACGGGCAGGCGCAAGCCGCGCAGCTTGGCGATCGCCGCTTGCGGGACGATCCCGGCGGCCACAAGGAGATCGGGCTTGAGGCTCAAGATCTTTTCATAGCTCACCGAGGTGTAGTTGATGACGACCGGCAGCTTCGCGGCGGCCGTGGGGTAATTACTGTAGCTGCTGACGCCCACGACCTCGCGGCCGAGCCCGAGGGCGAAAAGGATCTCGGTGACGTTGGGCGCCAGAGAGATGATGCGGCGGGGCGCCGCGGGGAGGGTGATCGTGGTCCCGCGGTCGTCCGTGACCGTGATCGTGGCGGGACGCGCCTCGCGAGCGGCCCGCGCGCGCGCGGGCGCGACGACCAGGCAGAGGGCCACCAGGGCAAAAACAAGGATACGCATGAACCGATTCATCGCCTGTACTCCACATAGACCGGGAACAGATTGAACGGGGATAGGGATGACGAGGGATAACGTTAACGCAACGTAGAGCACAAAAAACCCCTTTGCCACAGGCAAAGGGGTACGGTCATGCTGTCGTGAGCATACGGCCAACCCCTCTCTCTCGAAGGCGCGTGGCGCAAACGCTCGGGCTGGTTTTCTGACTCCCGAACGCGAGCTGTCGTACGACGTAACATCGTACGACAGCTCGCGCCCGGATACAGTAGCGGGACTGTGCCGGCCTTGCACCGGACTTACCCATTTAAGCGCCGCCCTGTCCGGGCGGCGCACCCTAGCGCGCACTGGTTATGAATAGCGATAAAGTACTGGCCGCAGTATCCCGCCGGGCAGGTCTTTTGTCAAACCACCAGGATCACTGCTTGATAGCGCGCGACGGAGACGAAGCGGGCTGGTCGGCCGGTGTTAGCCCAGGGGTCCTGGTCCCCGGCCAGGCGTCGGTAAGGGCCGGCCACGGTGAGTTCTTGCGTCACGTCGGTCGGATTGACGATCACGGCCCCGCGCGTGAAGTCGCGGCGCAGCACGAACGCCTGCGCCGCGATGAGTCGCACGCCTTTGATCTCCACCACGCCCCCAACGCGGCCCGCCCCGAACACGAGCGGGCTGACGCCGCCGACCGGGATCGTATAGGTGTGCCAGCCCCCGCGCAACACGAGCGGGACCGAGGATGCCCCCTCCGTCAACCACAACTGCTCCCCCGCCGGGCCACGCGCCGCGAACGTGAGGGTGCGCAACCGTCCCCGCGCGACCGGCGCGCGCAACGCCACACCCGTCGCGCCGATCGCGTAGCGCATCGTCGAGGGTAGCCGCAGCGCCGTCCTGTCCGTGACGGCGGCGCGGGCGCGCGCCGGATGGCCGTCGATCGCGACCGTCCCCGCCGCCTGATCGAGGGACAGCGGCAGGGTATAACGCGCCCACGGCGCCGTGGGGACAAGATAAGCCGGCCCGAGCGGCGCCCCCAGGTAGCCGTGGCCGGCGGCGCGTTGCGCCCGCGTCGTGACGGTCGTGCGGGGGGGATGCCAGGCCGGAACGGTCCCCAGCACGCCGCGCTGTAAGAGCAAGCTCCGCGTCAGCACGCGCACCACGCGCGCCGCCTCCTCGTCGATCAGCACGACGTCGCCGGGATGAAAGCGCGCCGGGTGTACGACGGGGACGAGCATGCTGTCCGCGTCGGTCACGGCGCTGGTAGCCGAGCCCGCCCCCCTGTCGTACTCGTCGAACCACCAGGGGTAGCCGTGATCGATCCAGCCGTAGTCGTAGGCCACATAGCCGCTCCCGAGCAGCGCCACGCCCACCGCCAGCCGCGCCGCCGGCACGGACGGGGACGCGCGGGTCACGCTGTCGGGGTTGACGATGCTGTGCGGGAGACCGGCGGCGCCGTCGTAGAGATACGCGTCGATCGCCGCGGCCAACGACGCCCCCGGAATCAGGGGGAACGCCTCCATCTCGCGCCCGTCGGCCACGCCGTCGATCGACAGGTCCCCGTTGACGAGGAGGGGGACGCGCGGCGCCAGGCGACGCGTCTCGGCCAACAGGGCGCGCTGTCCCGCCCGCCACACGTCGACGCCGTCGATCACCCCGCCGTCGGGGACGCCGTCCCTGTTCACGTCGAGCGTGGGGTCCGGCGGCACATCGGTCAGGTTGTCGTAGAAGATACCCCGCCAGCCCTGCCGGCGAGCCAGGTGGACCACATAATGCGCCAGAAAGTCGGCCCAGGTCTGGCCGTGGTAGCGCGGACACGTGCTCGCCAGGTTGAACGACCACGGGCGCGGGTCGGCTCCTCGACCCGACAGGCGGCAATTGCTGAGGTCGGTGCGGTAGCTGTAGTGCGGGGCCACGCGCGCGCCCAGCGCGTGCGGCGCGGCGGCGCTATAGTAGCCCCGCGCCACATAGAGCATGTGCCCGCGCACCGCCCGCACGTGCATGCTCTCCCCGCCTACCAGCACGTCCTGGCACGCCGCGAAGGGGCGCGGGTCGGCCACTATTATGTCGCGTTGGGTCGCGTCCATGGGGGCGGCAAGGCGGCTCCCCGCCCGCACGAGCCACCACCCGGACGGCACGTCGGACGCCTTGATCCCGTACAACGCGGGCATGTCGGCAAGGTCAGCCTGCAGGGCGCGCTCGTAGAGCAGCGTCAGGGCGCGCGATCGCGCCCGCGCCAGGTCGGGCAAGGGAGCGCCGCGCCGCCCCACGATCAAGTCATCCTGCGTGAAGAAGGGCGTCTGCCAGGCTGCGCGGAGCCCGTTGTAGTTCGCCAGGCGCGGGTAGCCCGACGCGAGGGGCCGCGCCCCGGACGGGACGACGGCGGGGGCCGAGCGGCCGGCCGTCGCCGCGGGCGATACGGCCGACGGGCGCCGCGACGCAGGGGCGGGACCCCGGCGCGGCAGGCCGTAGGCCATGAGGGCCACGAGAGCCACGAGAGCCGCCGCAATCAGGCCGCGGAGCAGAGCACGCCATGAGTCCCCCGGCACAACCACCGTACCCCTTCTAGAGCCGTGCGCCCGCTCCTCCTACGTGTGGACACGATTAGGGCGTAGAGGCGCCGGGACGCGGCGTACCGGATCTCGCGCCCCCGCGTCCCGGCGCCGTCGGCCGTGAGTTTTACATCATGCGCGATGGAGGGCTAGCGACCACAATAGGGGCACAGGCGCCATTCGGGCGCGAGGAGGTGGCTACAGAAGTGGCACTGCCGCCGTAGCTTCGTGAGGCACGATGGGCACACCAGAAAGTCGTCCTGCACGCGCTCGTTGCACGTGGGGCACAGATGGCGGTTCTCGATCTCCTGCAGGAGCGTTTCCTCTTCGAGTGAGTGTTCGTAGGCCTCGACCAACGTCTGCTGCGGGCGCAACATGTAGTATAAGAGGAGACCAAAAGGCCCTGTGCCAAACACAAGCAATGTAGCGAGCAATTGTGTCACAATATTCTGTGAGCGGGCACGCACGTCGTTGAACGTCCACATGGGCAGAGCGAACCACAGCATGGCCAGGAAGGCTACGATGCCGGAGGCGAGAATGGCAAGGGTTTGCATGCGCGAGCAGTCTCCTGGGGTCGGGCCGCGCGCGCCAAGGCGGCGCGGGCGGCATCCCAATGCACGGGTTGATGTTGTCAGGCCGCAGTATACCCCGCCCTTTTTAAACGCGTCAAAGGGACGCTCTCACCCCCGGCCCCGCGTCGATCGAGCGGATACCTATGGCAAAATCGCGCCGTGCCGTAACTTCGACGCGCCACGCCGATTATACTTTTGGCGCCACAATCAGACGACCGCGCGCGGAGCGCGGCGGTAGTGGCGTCGTTAGTACAGGAGCGAGAGCGCAGGCTGGTCGAGGCGGCCCGTGAGAACCCGACCCAATTCGGGGCCCTCTACGAGCGCCACGTCGATGCGATCTACGCCTACGCCCTGCACCGCACGCGCGACCGGACCGTCGCGGAGGATGTGGTGGCGGAGACGTTTCATCGCGCCCTGGAGAACCTGGATCGCTACGAATGGCGCGGCGTCCCCTTCTCCGCCTGGCTCTATCGCATCGCGAGCAACGTCATCGCGGCGCGCTATCGGCACGAGCCCACCATGCCGCTCGACGTCGCGGCCGAGGTACAAGACGAGGGGATCGGGCCCGAGCGCTCACTGCTGCTAGGGGAGCGTCGAGGTGAATTGCAGGCGGCCGTCGCCGCTCTGCCGCAGGAGCAGCAGCAGGTCGTCATCTTGCGTTACGGCCAGGACTTGCGCAACAAGGAGATCGCGCATATCATGGGCCGCAGCGAAGGCGCTATCAAACAACTGCTCCACCGCGCGATGCAAGGCCTACAGCGGCGCCTCGCCGACTCGGCGAACCGCTAAGGGGAAAACGTGAACGACGATCTACCGCCCGATCCACCCAACGAGAGCCTCGCGGCCGACGCGGAGCTCGAGGCTGAGTTGCGGGCGTTGTTCGCGCCCGTCGCGGCGCCGTCGGCGTTCCGCGATCGTCTCAGAGCCGAGTTGCTGCGCGCCGATAACCTCCGCGTGTTCCCCGGAGCCCTCCCCGAGCGGAGGGACTCGCCGCGGCGCGGGGCGCCGTCCCCACCCACTATTCTTACGGCTCTCACGGCGCGCCCGCGGGCCATCAACGCCGTCTACGGCGCGCTAGCCCTCGCCGCCGCCCTACTGCTCGCCGCGACACTTGGCAGCGTGCGGTTCCCTTTCATGCTCACCTCGACGGGGCCGTCTTTTTCGGAGGGGAGTCACAATCCGACGCCCCCGACGTCCGCGCGCGCGAGCAGCCCCGCGCCAACGTCGCGGGCGCGGGGCGTCGGGTCGGGAGCGACATCCACGCCGCTATCTCGTCCCGCGCCGTCCGCGCCATCGGCTACGCCGTCCGTGCCGTCGGCCACGCCGATCGCGCCGTCGGCCACGCCGATCGCCGCCGCGACGCGGCCAGGCGGGGACTCCGCGCCCGCCGCCACGGGACACTACCTGGAGCCAAAGTCGGCGCGTCACGCATCAGCGCCGCAGGCCACGCAGCGGCCCCATCGTGAGACGGTAGCGCCCTCCGCGCCCTCCGCGACCGCGGCGACGCGCGCGTCCCTGCCGCCATCTCCGACGCCCAGCGCGACCGTGGCCGCCCCCGCGCCGACGACGGCCGCCGTGGCCGCCGCCGTGGCGGCGGCCACGGCTCCTAACGCGCCCACGGTAGCGGCGGCCACGGCTGCCAACACGGCGGCGCCGACCCCTACGCCTCCGGCGGCGCGGACGGCGCCCACCATATCTCCCGCCCCCACGACGCGCGCCTCCGCGACGGCGCCATCCGATCGAACGCGCGGGGCGGCCATCCCCACAAGCGCCACACCGTCCACCGTCACGGCGCCGACACCGGCGCCGGGCCACGATCAGCGCGTGGAAAAGAGCGTGGCGCTGCCACAACGGCTCGACGCGACACCGACGCCGCCCCTCACGGCGACGCCCGCCCCTTCCATGACGCCGACCGACACGCCGCCGCCGACCGACACGGCGAGCCCGACGCCGCGCCCGGCCATCGTCCTGAATCCGTTAGTATCGCATAAGGATCGAGCCCTACCAGTTCCGAACGCAAGCAACGGCGCCCTCAACTCACCGCTCAACGGGACGGTGTCGACCGCGCAAGAGACCTTCGGGTACACCGTCTCCGTGTCGTGGCAACCGTCCGTGCCAACGCGGATGGATTTCCCGGTCTACCCGGTCAAGATGGCGCCGGTGACGGGCTCGGACGCCGTGACGATCGCCCATCGGCTAGGCGCGCCGACCCTGCTCGCGGCGCCGGAGCAGGGCGCCGACGGCAGCGTCGTCGCGACCGTCCAACTCGACGGCATCCTCTACACGCTGACCGTCTCCCCCGGCTATGGGACGCCCTCGTTCACCCTGCACGCCGCCGACGCGGGCGTCGGCACGCTCACCGATACGGCGGTCACGTCGCAGGCCTCGGTCTGGTTGCAAGCGCATCACCTACAGTACCCCGGCCTCTACCTCCGCGCCGCGCACGACGGCGTCGTCGACTACGGCGAGGTTGTGTCGGGCGGCGTGCCGGTCCTCGGGCCGACGGTCCTGCACCTGTTCTTCGACGCGCGGGGACGGCTGCGCGATCTGAGCAGCCGCTACGTCGCCGTGCAAACCCCCGTCCCCTGGCCGGCGCAGTCATCGGATCAGGCGGTCTCCGACGCGATGGAGAACGGGCAGGGATTCTTCCTGGGTCCCGCCTCGGCGAGTATCACGGGGACGGCGACGTTCGCGGGGGTCACGCTGGCCTACGTCGGGGTACATGACAGCGCGGGGGCCGACGACTACCTCGAACCGGTCTACGCCGCGACCGGGAACGTCCTCACGACGTCCGGCGCGCAGCCCTTCACCCTCTACGCCTCCGCGCTCCAATATGCGCCCACCTCCCCGCGGGACACCGCCACGCCTACGGCGTCTGCCACGTCTACGGCGCCCCTGACACCCACGGCGTCCGCGGCGACGACGACATTCTCGACACCCACGGCGCCTGTCACGGCGACGGCGCCGCCCGCGCTCACGCCCGCCCCCACGATCGCGTCGACGCCATAGTGCGGGATTAAGCGGCTCCCTTTGCCGGGGTGCCCAGGGGGTACGTCCCGCTGCACGGCGCCCCCTTTGACGAAACAATAGGGACGACAGCAGGGTGTCACGCTATACGCCTCCTTTGCGCATCTAAACTGAGACTCCTTGCGCCGCTCTGTAACGGACCACTTTGAGCGGCGCGGGTCGGTAGGCTTTGGATGACGTACGAGAATACAGCGTCGGAATCAGACGCGTGCGAGCTGGCTCAGCCCCCGCCTCGGTCTGCGTACCGGGCTACCTCGTCTGCGTGCCGGTGGAGCTCGTCCCGCAACTCGGTCGGCCGGACCACCGTCAGCGGGATGCCAAAGCTCGCAAGCAGGCGCGCCATCCCGGCCAGATTGTCTGTGTAGCAGCGGAACAATATGCCCTCCGGAACATCCTCTAGCGTCGCCACATCCGCGGAGACGTGACGCTGTGCCTCCTCCAGTGTTGTCTCCAGCAACACCGCGACTGGCCACTCCCGAGGGACGCTGCCAAGCGCGTGCAGCACATCCGCGAGCGGGTCGACATCGGGCAGGCGCTCGAACGTTACCGCACGAAGCTCCATGTCCAGCATGCGATCCAATCGGAAGAGCCGCCGATCCCGTCTGAGGTGGCAGTATCCGGTCGCATACCAGCGCCCCTTCCTGTACACCAGGCCATACGGGTCGAACTCGCGCTCCGTTTCCTCGTCGGCGTACAGCGATCGATAGCGCATCCATACCCGCCTCCGCTCGCGCGCCGCCCGACTCAGGGTCCGTACAGCAATAAAGTAGTCAATTGTCCACCCGCTGTAGGCGTGAATGGGGCGAAAAGTTGGAGTGGTTATTTCTGCACAGCCCCTCAGCGTCACCACGGTGCTATCGCCGGGAGCGACATCTCCCTCGATGACATCGAGGACCAGGGTCTCCTCGACGGCCTGCACGCGGTCGCGCAGGGAGTCGGGCATCACCCGCTCCACCTTGGCGAGCGCGCCCTCGACCGCAGGCGGAGCGACCACCAGACCGAGTTTGCGCGCCGTTAGTAGCCCGAGCGTGAGCGCGAGGGCTCATCCTCCGTGAACATCAGGGGTGGCAACCTGAAGCCCGGACGCAGCCGGTAGCCGCCATGAGCTCCGCGCTCCGCCTCCACCGGGATGCCCAGGTCCTGCAGCATCTCGACGTAGCGCCGCGCCGTCCTCGGATCGACCTCCAAGCGGCGCGCAAGTTCGGCCCCCGTCATCCGTCCGTGCGACTGCAGCAACTCCAGCACCGCGAGCACTCTCGTCGTTGGGTGATACATGGTGTCCTGGATCCTCCCGCACGCGCCCACAACTAGGATCGATTATGCCCTCTTTCGGTGCTACAGTCAATGTAGGACACATGAACAGGAATGCACAGGGGATGAGATGCCGATGACTATCGACCGCTTCGAGATCGCCTTTCCGGACAGCATGCTCGACGACCTGCGGGCGCGGCTTGCCCACACGCGGTTCGTGACACGCACGGGACGAGAGCCCTGGGTGTCAGGCACGGACCCTGACGACCTACGCGGGCTCGTCGCCTACTGGGGCGACGGATTCGACTGGAGGGCGCGGGAACAGGACCTCAATGCCGTGCCACACTATCTGACAGAGATCGACGGGCGCCGGGTGCATTTCGTGCATGCGCCCGGCGTCCAAGCCGTGGGGCAGCCCAAGCCGCTGCCCCTGATCCTCAGCCACGGGTGGCCGAGCAGCTTCGCTGAGATGCTGCCCCTGCTGCCATTACTCATCGACCCCGCCCGGCACGGCGGCGACCCGGCCGACGCCTTCGACGTCGTCGTCCCCTCACTGCCCGGCTTCGTGTTCTCCGATCTGCCGGCCGAGGGACCGCTGACCCGACCAGTGATCGCCGATCTGTGGGCCAGACTGATGACCGACGTGCTCGGCTACCCGCGGTTCGGGGCCTACGGTGGAGACATTGGCGCCAGCGTGACCACCTTCCTGGGCGCCCGTCATCCCGCGCGCGTCGTCGGTATCCACCTCATCCATCCTGCCCTCCCGGCCACCGGCGATCCGAGCCGACCGTACAGCGCCGCCGAACAGGCCTATCTGGACCGACGGACGGTCGAAGACGAGGAGGACGGTGGCTACAGCGCCATCCAGATCACCCGGCCGGATACGGTCGCCGCCGCGCTCCTCGACTCGCCGGCCGGGCTGGCCGCCTGGCTCCTCGACAAGTGGCGGGCCTGGAGCGACTGCCACGGTCACATCGAGACCCGCTTCAGCCGCGACACCCTGCTCACAAACATCACGCTCTACTGGGCCACGGGCGCCATCGGGTCCTCGTTCCGCACCTACTACGACTACGCGCACAATCCCGAGCGGCCGCCGGTGACGGCGCCGACGGGGGTGACGCTGACCACCGAGGACGTGGGGTACCCGCGCGCGCTGGCCGAGCGCAGCTACACCGACATACGCCACTGGCGGAACCCGACCACGGGCGGCCACTTCTTCCCTCTTGAGGAACCCGCACTGCTTGCTGAAGAGCTCCGCACCTTCTTCCGGCCGCTCCGCACAGCGGAGGCATGAGAGGGAGCATCCGCGTCACAACCCGTGTCGGCCCGCTCCTCGACCGCTTCGAGCAAGCAGCCGGGCTGTGCCGGGCGCCACGGGTGGTCGTCGACCGCGAGGGAGTGGCCGCCGCCTTCCTGCGCGATCTCACCGCCGAGGGCCGCAAAGAGGCGTATTGCGTGACACCCTGGACGAGGGCCCTAACTCTCCTTCGTCTGCGGGTCGAAGGCGTCGCGCAGGCCGTCGCCGAGGAAGGCGAAGGCCACGATCAGGATCGTGAGCAGGGCGCTGGGCGCGACGCTCTCGATCCAGTTGATGTCGAGGTTGCCCAGGGCCTGATCGGCCATGTAGCCCAGGTCGGGGGTCGGCACCTGTACGCCGAAGCCGAGCACGCTGAGCACGACCTCGTTGTAGATGAACCCGGCGACCAGGAAGGTGGCCTGCACGAGCAAGAGTCCCCAGGTGTTGGGCAAGATATGCCGCATGATGATCGCCCTGTTCCCGACGCCCATCGACCGGGCGGCCTCGACGAACTGCATCTCCTTGTATTGCAGCGTCAGACCGCGCACGAAGCGCATGAGCGGCGGCCAGCCGAAGAGGGCGAAGGCGACGATCATGACGATGATGCGCGCCTGGTCGCCCAGGAGGGCCGCGACCGGGCTCCCCGAGGCCGTGAAGAGCGCTTCGCACAGCAGGGCGATGAGGAGCACCGGCATGGCAAAGATAAGGTCCGTGAACCGTCCAAGGATCGTGTCGACCCAGCCTCCGAAATAGCCGGCGGTGACCCCGATCGCGACCCCCAGGATCGTGTTGATCACGGTCCCGGTAATACCCACGATGAAGGCGGGCCGCAGGCCATAGACCATGGCGCTCAGGATGTCGTGCCCGTTGCCGTCGGTCCCGAGCAGGTGCGGCGAACCGAAGCCGCCGGGGAAAGCGTCGGTGTTCGCGGCGTCGGCGGCGGTGGGGTCGATCAGCGGCAGGAAGCGCGCGAGCGTCGTCGCGAGCAGGAGAACGATCAAGACGACGAGGCTGAGCACGGCGAGCCTATTGCGCACGAAGCGGCGGACCGCCAGCCGCAGGGGCGACGTCGGCTTGAGTTGCGCCTCGGCCAACTCGTCGCCCGGCGGCTGGATCGCGGCCTCGGTCCGCCGCTCCTCGCTCTCGACGATGGGGGCGGTAACGCTCGCGCGCGGTATTCTTTCTTCGGCCATGCTCTACAACCTCACGCGCGGATCGACGATGGCATAAAAAATATCGGTGAGGGCGTTGACCACGACGACCGCGACCGCCAGGAGGATCGTCGTCGCCAGGGTCACGTTGTAGTCGCTGTTCAGCGTCGACTGGACGGTCAGCCCCGCGATGCCGGGGATACCAAAGACCGTCTCCACGATGAAGGCGCCGACGACCAGAAAGGCGATCGTCGGGCCGAGCACCGAGGCGAACGGCACCAGCGTGTTCTTCCCGGCCTGAATGAAAACGATGCGCCAGTACGCCAGACCCTTCGCCTTGGCCGTGCGAATATATTGTTGATTCATGACCTCGAGCATGAACGAGCGCATCGAGCGGGCGTAGAGCCCGACGATACCGCTAGCGTACACGAGGATAGGCAACACTAAATACTTTACGGCCGTGTACCCTTGCCAGCCCGTGGGATTGACCCAGTGTAGATTGTCGCCCAGGACCAACTGCGCGACCCCGATCAGGAGGAGGGGAGGGACAGCGTACAGGACCATGTTGACGCCCATATTGACGTTGTCGCTAAAGAGATGATTGTGCCGGACGGCGGCCAGGATGCCGAGCGGAACGCCGACGAGGAGGGCGACGATCGTCGCCCAGAGGCCCAACCACAGGGTGATGGGGAGACCCTGCCCCAAAATTTGGTTAACGTCCTGGCTTGGGTTCTGATAGGACGGGCCGAGGTAGCCGTGTACGAGGCCGCCCAGGTAGTCCACATACTGGACGGGTAGCGGTTGGTCGAGCCCATACTGATGCTCGAGCGAGGTGATCGCCGCGCCGGTGGCGTGTTGCCCGAGCGCGCTCACGATAGGGTTGCCCGGCGCCAGGTGGACCAGACTGAAGGTGATCAGGGTGACGCCGATGACCACCACGATCGCCCCGATGAGACGCTTGACGACAAACGCGCCGATACCCATAATTCTGCTCCCGCCTCTGTAATTACATCCAGTATACGCCTGATGGGCGGAGGGGTCTAGACCCCTCCGCCCATCGCGATCCTAACCGCGGGAAGAGATTACTGGACGTCGACGCTCGTCCAGTCGTTGTTTTGCGGCACGGGGTAGAGCTCGCCGCTCCACATGGTCATGCCCTTGATGTTCTGGCTCCAGCGCCACGAGTACACGTTCTGGCCGATCGTCGACCACGCCACGTCGTTGAGCGCGATGCGCGAGGCCTTGACGTAGAGAGCGCCGCGCTCGCTGCCGCGCGCCGTCAGGGCCTGGTTCGTGAGCCGGTTGAACTCGGCGCTGTTGTAGTTGCCGATGTTGTACGGCGTCGCCGGGCTGAGCAGGTTCGTCGTGAAGTCCTGCGCGTCCGGGTAGTCGTCCAGCCAGGCGTTCTCGACCCACTGCTCGTGTCCGCCGGCCGATTTGTTGACCAGGTTCAGCCAGGAGTTGAAGTCGATGCTCTGCACCTTGACGTTGAGGCCGACGGCCTTCCACTCGTTCTGCAGTTCGACGTACTCGCGGGCCAGGTCCGTCCCGCTGTTCTGGTACTTGATCAGGATCGTCGAGGGGAAGCTGGCGCCCATCTGCTTCTTGGCCAGGGCCAGGTAGCGCTTGGCCATGGTCGGGTTGTACGACGGGGTGTACTGCTTGCCACTGGTGTCGAAGCCAGGGATGCCCTTGGGCACGACGCTGTACAGCGGCACCTCCGAACCCTTCAACACGCCGTTGCAGATAAGCTCGCGGTTGATCGCGTAGCTCATCGCCTTGCGCAGGTTCGCGTTGTTGAACGGCGCGCGGTTGAAGTTGTACGAGATGTAGTCGATCCCCAGGATGGCGATCTGGTGGAAGTCGGGCAGCGACCGCGACGAGGGCAGCCGGTTAGCCGTGATGGAGCCCATGGCATATTCACCGCTGCGGAAACCCGTGTAGCTCGAGTCGAAGCTGGGCGTGAAGGGCATATCTACTTCCTTCAGCTTCATCTTGCCGGCGTTGTAGAAGCCCGGATTCGGCACGAACGTGATGGAGCTCTTGTAGCGGTAGGCCGAGATCTTGAACGGCCCGCTGCTGACCTGGTTCTGCATCGGGTTGTTGGGGACCAGCCCGCCGATCGGCGTCTTGCCCTTCTCCAGGATGTCGCCCGTCGGGTAGCTCAAGGTTTGCAGGAAGAAGGCGATGGGACTATCCAGGGTGATCTGTACCGTGCTGCTGTTGACCGCCTTCAGCCCCTTGACGTCGCCCGAGCCCTTGTAGGAGCTCGCGCCCAGGATGTGCCCCAGGTACGTGCCCGCCACGGGGGACGCGCCAAACTTGCCCGCGCCCGTCTGATACACCTTGGGGTTGAGCGCGCGGTCGAGCGAGTAGACCACGTCGGCCGCGGTGACGGGCTTGCCGTCGGAGAACTTTGTGTTGCGCAGCTTGAAGGTGTAGGTCAGGCCGTTCGGGCTCATCGTGAACGACTGAGCGAGGTCCGGCACGACCTGGTTGTTCGTGTTGAGCTTGACCAGGTTACCGTAGAGCATCGGCAGAACCTGGATCGACTGCGAGTCGGTCACGTTGGCCGGGTCCATCGTCTGCGGGAACAGACCGCTGTCGACGTTGACGTAGTTGAGCACATGAGCCGAGCCGGCGCGCGGCGGCGCGGCCGGGCGGCTTTGAGGGGTGTTGCGCGACACGAACCCGGCCGAGCCGAGAACGATGGCGCCGAGCGCGCCGGCGCCGGCGACGCCACGCAGTAGACGTTTCTGTACCATGGAGTATTACACCTCGTAAAAGTAATAGGCCCGATAGACCGATAAGAAGATGCGCCCAACGTTTGACACTCCACACGGCGCAAGCCGTGGGATTCTTGGTTCGGCGACCGTTGCATCGTCGCCCGGAGGCGCTGATGTCTAACACAATCTCCCCAAGCGTGACTTTCGGCGTGCCCCGCCGTAGAGACGCCGTTAGGCGTCATGGTGGCTCCCGAAGGAGCGATCACCGCCACCAGTATGCCGTATACCGCACGCGGGCAGGGCAGCCGTTGATGCGCCGCGGCGCCGCGGCCTGTCGTCACCCCCTTTCTTCGCGGGATCTCCGCCACAAGGACGCTATAGGCACTCGTGTTCCGGCGCCCTGCCACGTCGCGCGGCGCCGGCGCCCCACGATACAGACCTCTCGCGGGGCGGCAGCCCCGTATCCGTATGCCCAATAGTATAAGGGCTGCGTATGAAAACGCGATGACTCGGGCCTGAACAGAGCCGCCGCCGCCATTCGACAGCCAACACCTGATCCCTCGTCCGACGCGGCAATAGTCGTGCCATCATACCAGCATAGCGGCCGCGTGCATAGCGACGACGACAGGGCTTAAAAAGGGCAGGACCGCGACTACTCAATTATAGTCGCGGTCCTGTCCCGTCTGAGAAGACGCCCTGGAAGCGCCTGGAGTGCCGAAGGAGAGACTCGAACTCTCACGGGCTTGCGCCCACAGCGCCCTGAACGCTGCGTGTCTGCCAATTTCACCACTTCGGCAAAGGTAACGATCCGCTATATCAAGCGCGGACCATCGCGAAAAATCCCCTACTGGACCAGCTTCGAGACCACGAGGAGAGAGAACAGCAGGAAGACCGCCGCCGTCCCGATCGTAAAGTTGAACAGCGTCCGCTCGATACCGCGCCGCGTCGTGAACACCGACTCGTTGCCGCCGAAAATGCTGCCTAGCCCCGCCCCCTTCGATTGGAACAGGATCAGAACGATCAGGAATATGGCCAGGATCGCCTGCACGATGTGCAATGCCGCGGACACCGTACCTCCACAACTCGCCGCACACTACACGGCCGAACAAGAGGGAGTATAGCACAGCAGTCCTGCCGGGACAAGGATTAGGCGAAGGCGCGGATGATCGCGGCGAAGGCGGCGGCGTCGAGGCTGGCCCCGCCGACGAGCGCGCCATCGATGTCGGGCTGCGCCGCGAACTCGGCCGCGTTGGCCGCGGTGACGCTCCCGCCGTACAGGACGCGCACCCCCTCCGCCCCCTCGCCGCACAACTCTCGCGCGACCTCCCGGATCAGCGCGGCGACCTCCCGCGCGACCGGCCCACCGGCGGAGCGGCCGGTACCGATGGCCCACAACGGCTCATAGGCGATGCAGACTCCCGGTATCGCCCCCGGCGCGACCCCGTCCAGGAGCGCCCGCACCTGCCCCGCGACATACGCGTGCGCCTGCCCCGCCTCGCGCTGCTCGAGGCGCTCCCCGACGCACGCGATCGGCGTCAACCCGGCGTCAAGCGCGGCCAGCGTCTTCTTGTTGACGTCCTCGTCGGTCTCGTGATAGTAGGTGCGGCGCTCGGAGTGGCCGACGATGACGTGGGTACACAACCCCCGCAACATCGTCCACGACACCTCCCCCGTGTAGGCCCCTTTGGGGGCCGCGTTGAGGGTCTGCGCCCCCAGCAGGAGGGGGCTGCCCGCGATCGTCTTGTAAACCGTCGTGAGCGACACGAAGGGGGGACACAGTACCACGTCGACGTCGGTCCCGGCGACGTCGCCCAGGGCGCGCACGGTCTCGCGCGCCAGGCCGCTCGCCTCCGCGACGGTCGTGTTCATCTTCCAGTTGCCCGCCACCAGCGGGCGGCGCTCTTGCGGCACAGCCATACCCTCCTCTCCGTTCCCTATATTCCGTATAATCCGCGCGCTCGTCAGGTTCCCCCGCATGCGGCGCGCCGAGCAGTGTTATTTGTCGTCGAGCGCCGCGACGCCGGGGAGGGTCTTGCCTTCGAGGAACTCGAGCGAGGCGCCGCCGCCGGTAGAGACGTGGGTCATGCGGCCGGCGAGGCCGAGTTCTTCCACCGCCGCCACTGAGTCGCCCCCGCCGACGATGCTCGTGGCCCCGCTCTCGGCGATAGCCTGCGCCACGGCGCGCGTCCCCTCCGCGAAGGGCGGCATCTCGAAGATGCCCATGGGACCGTTCCACAGCACCGTGCGGCAGGTCGACAGCGTGTGCGTGAAGAGCGAGCGCGTGCGCCGCCCGATGTCGACGATGGCCCAGTCGGGCGGGACCTCCGCGATGTCAACCTCGCGATGCGCGGCGTCCGGCGCGACCCGCGCGGCCACGACGACGTCGACCGGGAGCACGATCTGCGCGCCGGTCCGCCTGGCTTCGTCGAGCAGCGTGCGCGCCGTATCGACCAGGTCGATCTCCAGCAGCGACGTGCCGACGCCGTAGCCCTGGGCGTGGAGGAACGTGTTGGCCATCCCGCCGCCGATCAGCAGCAGGTCGACAAGAGGCAGCAGGTGCTCCAGGACCGCCAGCTTCCCCGACACCTTGGCCCCGCCGATGACGGCCGCGAAGGGACGCTCGGGATGTTCGAGCGCCCCACCGAGGGCGGCGAGTTCGCGCTGCATCAGGTACCCCGAGACGGCGGGCAGGTAGGACGCGACCCCCGCCGTGGAGGCGTGCGCCCGGTGCGCCGTCCCGAAGGCGTCGTCGACGTAGAGATCGGCCAGCGCGGCCAGCGCCCGCGCGAAGGCCGGGTCGTCGGCCTCCTCTTCGGGATGGAAACGCAGGTTCTCCAGCAATAGTACCCGGCCCGGTTGGAGGGCGCGCGCCAGCGCCTCGGTCTCCGGCCCCACGGCGTCGGGGGCAAGGTCCACCGGCCGGCCGAGTTGGTCGGAGAGACGCGCGGCCACGGGGGCCAGGGTGTACCTGTCGTCGCGCTTCCCCTTGGGACGGCCCAGGTGCGACATCAGGATCACGGCGGCGCCGCGCTCGAGCAGCGCCTGGATCGTGGGCAGGGCGGCGCGGATGCGCGTGTCGTCCGTGATCGCGCCGCTCGCGTCCTGCGGCACGTTGAAGTCGGCGCGCACCAGCGCGCGCTTCCCCCGCACGTCCACATCGTCGATCGTTTTCTTATGAGCCACGTTAACCACGTTAGCCACGTTACTTCTCCCCCATGGAAAAGGGATGTGGCGCTGCCCCGGCCGGCCGGGGCGGCGCCACATCCCTTATTCTTACAATCCCTTCGTGGCCATGAAGGCGGCGAGGTCGCCGACGCGGCAGGAATAGCCCCACTCGTTGTCGTACCAGGCGATGACCTTGACCATGTTGCCGCCGACGACGAGGGTATCTATCGCGCTCACGATCGACGAGTGTGGGTCGCCCTTGAGGTCCATCGAAACGAGCGGTTCCTCGGTGTAGGCCATGATCCCCTTCATGGCGCCCTCCGCGGTCTCCTTGAAGGCCGCGTTGACCTCGGCGACGCTCACCTCGCGCCCGAGGTCGGCCGTGAAGTCGACGACCGAGACGGTCGGGGTCGGCACACGAAAGGACATGCCGGTGAAGCGCCCTTGTAGTTCGGGGATGACGAGCCCCACCGCGCGGGCCGCGCCGGTCGCCGAGGGCACGATGTTGAGCGCCGCGGCGCGCGCGTCGCGCAGGTCTTTCGTGGCCATGTCGAGCAGGCGCTGCGAGTTCGTGTAGGAGTGGATCGTCGTGAGCAGCCCCTTCTCGATGCCGAAGCGGTCGTTGAGGACTTTGGCCACGGGGGCCAGCCCGTTCGTGGTGCAGGAGGCGTTGGAGACGATGTGGTGACGCGCCGGGGCATAGGAACCCTCGTTGACCCCGAGCACGAGCGTGATATCCTCGTTCTTGGCCGGCGCGGAGATGATGACACGCTTGGCGCCGCCTTCGAGATGCGCCCGCGCCTTCGTGGCGTCGGTGAACAGGCCGGTCGACTCGATGACGAGCTCCGCGCCCAGGTCACGCCACGGGATCCGGGCGGGATCGCGCTCGGCGGTGACGGCGACGCGCCGGCCGTCGACGACAATAGCCCCCGACTCGGCCCTGACCTCGCCGGGGAAGCGTCCATAGTTGCTGTCGTATTTGAGCAGATGCGCGTTCGTCTCCGCATCGGTCAGGTCGTTGAAAGCCACGACCTCCAACTCGTCTTTATGGTAGTCGAGGATGGCCTTGAACACCTGGCGCCCGATGCGCCCGAAGCCGTTAATCCCCACTCGTGTCGCCATGCCGCGCTCCTCCTCTTGCTATTCCAAACCGGCCGCAATCCTAATTCTAGCGCCTGGCGCTCCTAAGACCACACACGTCCTGTCCGCTCACGACGCGCGGGCGCACGGGACGGCCAGGCTCGCGGGGCCGCCCGGACCCTACGCATGCGCGCCAACGGTCTTATCGCTTGTCGCCGATCGACAGCGCGACGTGCTCACCGGTCAACTCCCGACTCGGCCCGGTCGTCTCCAACCCGACGTCGATTGGATCGTAGGGCGCGTCCGGCGCGCTACGCCGCCCCTCGGCGCGATAGAGTTCGATCAGGGCCGCGGCCAGACGCGCGGGGTCGTGATAACGCGGGCTCGCCCGATCAATCATATCAGCGTAGGCTACCCGGATGCCGTCCTCAGGCAACGCGCCCACCTCCGGGCTTACGCCATCGGAGCGCGGGGCCACCGCGTCGGTCCGATTGACGAGGACGACATCGATGAGGCCGTCCCCCAGGTGCCGGTGGAGCGCGGTTACGTAGTCCTCGACCCGGAACTCGTCGGTCTCACCCTGCTCGGCGGCCAGGTTGCACACGTAGACCCGCAGGGCGCGCGTGCGCCGCAGGGCGTCGGCGATCCCCTCGACGAGCAGATTCGGCAGGACGCTGGTGAAGAGACTGCCCGGCCCCAGCACGATCATGTCGGCGTCGAGCAGCGCGCGGGCGGCCTCGGCGTGCGCCTCGGCGTGCTTGGGCCGCACGAACACGTAGTCCAGGGGCGCTATGTGGTGCTTGATCTGGGACTCGCCGTCGACGACCGAGCCGTCGACGAGGCGCGCGTGGAGCGTGAGGTCGGCCAGGGTCGAGGGGAGCACCTGGCCGTGAACGCGCAGGATGCGGCTCGACTCGCTGAGGGCGGCCTCGAAGTTCCCGGTCACGCCGCGCATCGCCGCGATGTAGAGGTTGCCGAAGGAGTGCCCCTCCAGGCCGGATCCCTCCGGGAAGCGGTACTGCAGCAGCCGCTCCATCAGCGGTTCGACGTCCGAGAGCGCGGCGATGCAGTTGCGGAAGTCGCCGGGCGGCAGGATGTCGAGTTCGCGGCGCAGACGGCCGGAGCTCCCGCCGTCGTCGGCCACGGTTACGATCGCGGTGAGGTTATGCGTGTGCGGCTTCAGGCCCCGCAGCAGGGTGGACTGCCCGTGGCCGCCGCCGATCGCGACGATGCGCGTCCCGCGATGGCCGAGGCGGTGCCGGTAGACGAGGTCGACGATCTTGGCGTCGTCGACGACCGCCGCCATCAGCGAGGCATTGAGCTTGTAGATCGCGTAGCCCGCGCCGCCCAGCCCGATCGCGAACAGAGCGACGGCTTTGATCGTGTGGTAGTGTTCCAGCCCGCGCAGGCTGAGGATGCCGATGAGCCACGGCCAGCGAAAGTCGTGGTACCGATAGTACGCCTGCAGGATAACGGCGACGCCGAGCCCCAGGCCGGCGAAGCTGACGACGAGGAGCAAGAGCCATCTCTTGACGTGCATGCCCGGCAAGAGCCAGCGGAATTGAGTCATTCATCCTCACCTGCGCAAGCATCGGCGCCGCGCCATCCCGCGTTATTAAGATGCGGTTGGGCTATTCCTATCATAGCACGTACGCTGGCGTGTAGATGGGAGTGACGTCTTATGTCTTACGTCAAGTGGGTCCGCTGCTGCTTACGTTATGTGGGTCCGCTGCTGCGCCTGTGCTTTGTAGAGGCGCGCGGTCTGCTGCTCCTTGAGCGCCATCGCCTCCATCGTGCGGACGTTCATCTCGCGCGCGGTTTCGCCGTCGACCTCGTACAGCACGCGGCCGAGGTCGAGGAGCTCGCGCCGGGCCCGCTCCTCGGCGATGCGCGCCAACAGGCTCCGCACGTTGGCGAGCAACTCGTGGGGGGCCACGGGGGGATACTCCCGCGCGGCCGCCACCAATCGCTCGACCTCGTCCTCCTCGTCCTCGCGCGCGGGCGCGGGGTCGGCCCCATGCGCCAGATCCGCGAACAGGGGGGCAAGCCTGGCCGAGCCGGGCGTATACGCGGCCAGTTCCGCCCGCACCTCGGGAGACACCGGCCGCTGCGATAGCAGCAGCCCCAGAAGATACTCCTCCCTGACGCGCACCGGGTCCGGCGCGGGCGGGGCGAGGGGAGGAGCCGCGCGCTCCGAACCGAACGTGCGGGAACGGCGGCCGGACGCCGGCGCCGGCCCACCGGGGACCTCTCCCCTCAGGTAGCGGGCCTCGACCCCGGTAAGCTCGGACAGGCGCTCGATATAGGTCTGCTGCATACCCACCCCATCGAGGTCGCCGATGGCGGGGATGAGCGTGTCGAGCGCCTCCTGCCGCCACGCCGGCTGCGTGCGGTCGAGCCCGTCCACGACGAGGTTGAAATAGTGGTCCATCAACGGCGCGGCCTCGGCCACGGCGCGCCGCCACGTCTCGGGGCTGGCCGCGATGGCGTCGTCGGGATCCTGCCCCTCGGGCAACGTGGCCACGTACACGCTCACACGTTCGTCCCCCCGCCGCCCCTTCGCCCGGGGGTCGGACGTCAGGCTCTTGAGCGCGATGAGGCCGGCGCGCACGGCCGCTTTCTGGCCGGCGGGATCGGCGTCGAGCGCCAGGACGAGGCGCGTGGACACGCGCGCGAGCGCCTGCAGGTGGTACTCCGTGACGGCGGTGCCGAGCGTCGCCACGACGTTGGGGAAGCCCTCCTGGTGGGCGCGCAACGCGTCCATATAGCCCTCGACGAGGACGGCCTCGCGGGCCTTGACGATGGGGTCGCGGGCGTGCTCGATCGCGTAGAGCACGCGGCTCTTGTTGAACACCTCGGTCGCGGGCGAATTGAGGTACTTGGGTTGCCCGTCCCCCATCACCCGGCCGCCGAAGCCCAGGATATACCCTTTGGCGTCACGGATGGGGAAGATGACGCGCCCGCGGAAGCGGTCGCGGACGGGCCCGCCCTCGTCGGGGGCGATCGCCAGCCCGGCGGCCACGAGGTCTTCGTCGCCGTAGCCCGCGCCGCGCAGGCGCGCGCACAGGCCGTCGCGCGCATCGGGGGCGTAGCCCAGCGCGAAGCGCTCGATCGTGGCGGCGGAGATGGCGCGCCGCTCCAGGTAAGCCCGGGCCGCCGTACCGGGCGGCGCCGCCAGCATCGACTGGAAGTAGGTCGCCGCGGCGGCGTTCATCTCATAGATACGCGCCCTGAGGCTGTTGCCCTCCTGGTCGCGCTCGGGCTCGTCGAGCGTCACCCCCGCCTTGGCCGCGAGTTCACCCAGCGCCTCACGAAAATCGACGTGGCGCGTCTCCATAACGAAAGAGAAGATGTCCCCATGCTGGCCGCAGCCGAAGCATTTATAGGTACCGCGGCTCGGCGTGACGATGAACGAGGACGTCTTCTCGTTGTGAAAGGGGCACAGGCCCTTGAGGGTGGCACCCGCGCGCTTAAGCTGCACGCGCTCGCCCACCACGTCCTCGATGGACAGCCGCTCACGCACATCGTCGACCGAGCCCATACACCCTCCAAAGCCTTGCCGCCGCCCTACCGGCCGACGCCGCCAGCCTACCGATCCCGTGGCAACATACGCCGATCGCGGTCGCGAGGTCGCACGCACCGCTATAGTACACGCCGCGGGCCGCGCCGTCTAATCCTTGTCCACGGCGGAGCGCCCGCGTGGTCCGCGCTGGAGCGGCTCTTGCGCCTCGTACGCCCTTGCAGGGTCTGTGCATTGTCGGGGTCTGGCCGCGCCTGTCGATCCCCAGCGATTGTGTTTGGCGGGGGTCTGGGGGGAGCCATCTCCCCAGGTTCCCCTGGAGGGGGCGGAGGGGGAGAAACAGGTTCCCCCGGAGGGGGCGGAGGGGGAGAAACAGGTTCCCCCGGAGGGGGCGGAGGGGGAGAAACAGGTTCCCCCGGAGGGGGCGGAGGGGGAGATGGAAAGGCGACTTTTCACAGGCCGTGTACACCCTTGTCCACGGCGGAGCGCCCGTATGATTCCGTGTGATAAGGTCTCTGCATGAGCACTTTTATTTTCGACCTCGATGGGACCCTTTATCGCGACGACGCGCCGCTGGCGGGAGCGCGCGAAACGGTCGCGGCGTTGCGCCGCCGCGGCCACCACGTCCTGTACGCCAGCAACAATTCGACGCGCACGCGGGCCGACTACATGACGAAGCTTGCCGCGCTGGGCCTGGAGGTCGAGCCGCACGGACTGGCGACCTCCGCCCACAGCACGGCCCTCTACCTCCTGAGCTTACCCACGCCGCCGCGCTCGCTGCTGATCCTGGGGGCGCCGGCCATCGCCGAGGAGATCGCCGCGGCCGGCCTGGAGATCCGCACCGACGACGCGCCGCCGGTCGACACCGTCGTGGTGGGGCTCGACCGCGCGTTCACCTATGCGCGCCTGGCCGCGGCCCAGGCGGCCGTACTGGCCGGGGCGGCCCTCGTCGCGTCGAACCGCGACCCGCAATATCCCGGACACGACCGCCTCTATCCGGGGGCGGGGTCGATCGTCGCCGCCGTCGAGTCCGCGACGCACGCGACGGCGCACACGGTAGGCAAGCCCTCGGCCTATATGTACGACACACTCATGAAAGCAACCGGCGCCGACGCGGCCACGACGGTAGTCGTGGGCGACAGTCTGCTCACCGACATCGCGGCCGCCGCCCCGCTAGGGCTGTACAGCGTGCTCGTGCTCACCGGCGTGAGCGCCGCCCCTCCTCCCGACGCGCCCATCCAACCGGGTCTCGTCATCCCCTCGGTCGCCGATTTGATCCCCTCGCTCGAACGCGCCCGCCCCGATGTAATCGCCAGTACCCGTTGACCGGCGCTTGCTGACCGACTACTTGGTCGTGGCAACCGACTTCTGGCTGCCGCGGGCCGCGGGCTCGGACGATTGGTAGAACCCGCCGAGGACGCGGCGCAGGCGCTCGCCCGTCATGCCCGTGATGAGCCGCCCGTTGCTGGCCAGCGACATCATGCCCGTCTCCTCCGAGACGACCACGACGAGGGCGTCCGTCACCTCGCTCAGCCCCAGTGCGGCGCGGTGACGCGTGCCGAACGCCGCCCCGGCGGCGACGTTGTCGCTCAAGGGCAAGACGCAGCCCGCCGCGATGATGCGGTCGCCGCGCACGATCACGGCGCCGTCGTGCAGGGGCGAGTTCGTCTGGAAGATATAGAGGAGCAGGTCGTCGGAGACGTTGCTGGAGAGGCGCACGCCGGTGCGCGCGTACTCCTGCAGGCCGGTCCGCCGCTCGATCGCGATGAGCGCGCCGATACGATCGCGCGAGAGCAACTCACACGCCGCGACGATCGTATCGATCGTCAGCCCCGCGCGGGGCTGCGAGAGGGTGGAGAGCGGGTGGGCGACGATGCGGCTGGTACGCCCGAGCTGCTCGAGGGCGCGGCGCAACTCGGGCTGGAAGATCACGGGGATCGCGAAAAAGAGGGCCGGGACGGAGCGTTGCAGCAGCCACGTCAGTAGGGTCAGGTTGAGCACCGTCGAGAGCAGGTAGGCCACGACGATGAGCAGCACCACGCCGCGCAGCACCTGATCGGCGCGCGTCCCCTGGATGAGCAGGAGGAACCAGAAAAAGGCGGCCGTCACCACGAGGATATCGAGCAGCGAGTACGGGGTGAAGCGGGCCAGGATCCAGGGCAGCGTGTCCACGCGGCGGCTCTCCAACCTGAGGGCGTCAGGCATAACAAGGCCAGGGGAACAGTACAAATGGGCTGCTAGCAAAAGTATAGCACGAGAGCGCCCTCGTCCCCCCATCGTCCCCCCCATTTGGGCTATAGCGTCCCCACCCGATCGCCCGCATACTCGCGGTAGTCGTCTAGCGCGACCATACGGTCCACGACCGTACGGTCATAGAACGCGGAAGGGTTTATCCAAACGGGGCCGGCCGCGCGGGGAGCACACGACGGATTGGCTAACGGCCAATCGTTCGGTTCCCGCCGCGACGCGCCGCCGGCCGCCGGTTACCGTCACGGGAGAGTAACTCTATGTACACTTTGTCGACGTCGACGCCCCTGCGCCGCACCTGTGGCCTGTGCGGACGTAAGGAGGCGGCGGCCAGCCTGCACCTGGCGACGGTGTTCGAGGACGGCCGCGCGCTCCGCGTCTGCGACGCGTGCCGCGACCAGCACGCGTGGTTCTGTCAGAATCGCGGCTGCCGGCGCGAGCAGGTGGGCCCGCGGCATAGCGTGGAGGGCCTGGCCTTCTGCGGCCCCTGCTCCGGCGCGGCGGACGCGCTCCCCTCGGCCTCCTAACGCGGAGTCAGGGGGCTCCCTTTGCGGCGGGCCCAGTGGGTACGGCCCGCCGCAAAGGGAGCCCCCTGACGAAACACTAAGCGCCCCCATCCCGATCGCCCTCGCCCGGCACGAAAGCTGCGTCACCCCATTGTCTGTCAGGCAATGTACGAGGGTGAGGGCGGCGCGCCACGGGCGTCGGCGCCCGTTATAAAACGATGGGGGGGACGATGGCGGAGCAACTCTCTCCGCGTGGCGGCCGCGTCGGGCTCGTGACGAGCGCCGAGTATCTACAACACGACACCGGCAACCACCCCGAGAACGCGGGACGGTTGCGCGCGGTCTATCAGTATCTGCGCCAACAGGGTCTGGACCGTGCGCTGCCGGCCATTACGCCGCGTTATGCCGATGACGCCGACCTGCTGCTCGCGCATACCCCCCGGCACATCGCGGACATACGACGTATCGCGAGCCACGGCGGGGGCATGCTCGACGCCGATACGATCGTCTCGCCGCACAGCGACGGCGTCGCGCGCCTCGCCGTCGGCGGCGCGCTGGCCGCCGTCGACGCGGTCCTCGCCGAGCCCTTGGAGGGCGCTGACGCGGACGCGGGCGCGACGCGGGAACGCCCCACGACGGCCTTCCTGCTGGCGCGGCCCCCTGGGCACCACGCCATGGCCGACCGCGGCATGGGCTTCTGCCTGTACAACACGGTTGCCGTCGCCGCCCGCTACGCCCAGCAACGGTACGGCCCGCGTCGCGTCCTCGTGCTCGATTGGGACGTCCACCACGGCAACGGGACGCAAAGCGTGTTCGACGCCGACCCCTCGGTCCTCTTCATCTCTCTGCACCAGTATCCGCTCTGGCCGCCTGGCTGGGGCTGGCTCGACCAGGTCGGGACGGGCGCCGGCGCGGGGTACACGGTCAACGTGCCCCTGCCGCCCGGCGAGGGCGACGCGGCCTACGCGCTCGCCTGCGACGCGGTCGTCGGCCCGATCGCGCGGGCTTTTCGGCCCGAACTCGTGCTCGTGTCCGCCGGACAGGACAACCACGTCGCCGACCCCATCGGCGGCATGAACGTCTCGGCCGACGGGTTTGCCGCGCTGACGCGGCTGGCGCGCACGATCGCGGCCTCCTCCGGCGCGGCCGGTCCCGTGCTCGTGCTGGAGGGCGGCTACAACCCCCGGACGCTGCCGTACCTCGTCGGCGCCATCCTCGACGCGCTCGGCGACCTGGGCTCACCCGTCACGGACCCCTATGCCCGTCCCGTCCCGATCTCGGACGACGCGCGCCAACGCATCGCCGCGGTGCGCGATGCCCAACGGGAGTGGTGGCCGGTGTAGCGCCGGTGTAGCGCTACCGGCGCCGACAACGGCGTCGTGTGGACAAGACGGTTGTGTTGGGGTAGGGCGACAAGGTACCGTTAAGACAGTTGGGCAAGTGGGCAAGTGGGCAAGTGGGCAGGGCCGATAAGGCTAGCCCCACGTGGCCCTCGCGTTCGAGGACGACGATGTTGTACGCTATATATGTAGCGGCGTCGTCATCAGCCGGCGATACGCCACTAGCAGCGCGGACATTTTGCCATACCCCTTCCCTGCCGTTAGAGCCGCGGCGACGCGGAAGCGAAAGGATCCCCTGCCATGATCTTTCTGCCCGACCGCATCACGCTACAGGACGAACGAGAGGACAGCGCCGGGACGCTGCCCCATGGTGTACAGGCGATTGTCGACCTCCTCGATGCCGTCGGAACCATCCACGACGGCGACCATCTGCAATGTGTCGCCTTCCTGGCCCAGGAGTTGGGTCTGCTGACCGAGCCGCATTTCCTCTTTGGCATCGGCGAGCCGCGGGCGTGCCCTTATTCGTCGTTACTCGAGCAGCATTTCTATGTCCTGCTGCGCGAGGGCGTCGTCGACCTCGACGCGACGGGCCGACTCCGTCTGCGACGCGACCTGCACGACACGCCCCACGCTGGTTTGGCGAACCGACGTTTGAGCGCGTTGGGAGAACTCTCGCCCCACGAGGCCGCCGTTTTCGCCGCGGCCGTCATCCATCTGGCGCGTCAGGGTCGGTACGCCGGCAGCGGACGCCACGACGCGGCCTTCGGCGACGCCGTCGCGCTCTGCGCCACCTCCGGGGCCGACGACGAATACAAGTACTCTGTCGACGTAGCGGCGATTCTCGCGGCGCGGCAACGTATCCTCCGCGCCGCGCCGGTCATGCTCATGAGCGCGGTCACGGCCCGCGACTAGAGGCGCGGGCGGGCTATCCCCAGGTGGTACTCTATACATACATGACGCCTCACATCACCCTAGCCCTATCGTACATGACGCCTCATCCGGATACGGCGCCGACCCTATCGTGACCGCTACAGAGACGCTCTGCCCTCTTGCCGGCGAGAGCCGGCCGGCCCCCGACCCTGCCGTGGCGCACGAGCGCCTGTTCGCCTGGTTCGCGGACCACGGGCGCGACCTGCCCTGGCGCCGCACACGCGACCCCTACAGGGTGCTTGTATCCGAGATGATGCTCCAGCAGACCGGGGTCGAGCGCGTGCTCCCCAAGTACGCGGCCTGGCTGGATCGCTTTCCCACGCCGCACGATCTGGCCGCGGCCCCGCGCGCCGACGTCATCCGCCTGTGGGCGGGTCTCGGCTATAACAGCCGCGCGGTGCGGCTGCAGGAGATCGCACGCCAGGTTGTCGACCACTACGGCGGCAAACTCCCCGATACCCTCGACGGCCTGCGCTCACTCAAGGGCATCGGGCCATACACCGCGGGCGCCGTGCTCTGTTTCGCCCACGAGCGGGACGCCGCCTTCGTCGACACCAACGTGCGGCGCGTGCTGACCCGCGTCTTCGTCGGACCCGAGGGGTCGTATCCCCCGTTGACCGAGCGAGAGGTGTACGAATTGGCCGACCGCGCGCTCCCGCGCGGCCACGCCTGGACGTGGTACCAGGCGCTGATCGACCTCGGCGCGACCGTCTGCGTCGACGCCCGGCCCGCCTGCCTCGTCTGCCCGCTACAGGGATCCTGTCGCGCCGCCTTCGCGGCCGGACGCATCGCCCGCGAGTCGCGATCGACGTACAAGGCGCCGCGCAAAGAGGGACCCTGGCAGGGCTCGACCCGCTACTACCGCGGCCGTGTCGTCGCCGCGCTGGGGACGCTCGCGCCGGGCGAGCGCCTGGGGCTGCCGGCGCTCCTGGACCGCGTCAAGCCCGAGGGCGATCCCGCCGGCCCCGACGACCTCGCCTGGCTGCGAGACCTCGTCGCCCACCTCACCGCCGACGGCCTCGCCGCCATGCATGAAACATCCGCGGGCGACGTCGAGGTGTCGCTCCCCGAGTAGTTCGATGTCGCTCATAGTCTCCTTCAGATCGTAGTTTGAGTACACTGACGGTAGAGACCGATATAGGAGGAGACGACCGGCGTGGATGAGATGAGCCTGACGACGGGCGGCGCGGAGAGCGGCCTCGGCTTCGAGATGCTGGCCGCCTCGTTGCGCGCCGATGAGACCGATACCCGCGCGTTCCTCGCCGCCCTGGCGACGAAGCTGGAGGGCGCGCTCCCCGCGCAGACCGTCGTCGAGCGGGCGCGCGACGGCCTCTTCAAGAACACGACGCACGTCGCGCGCGTCGACGTCGACCTCGCACCCTTCCGCTACGCCCTCGGCGCGGGTAAGCGCGGCGAGCTGGAGGCCACGCGCGCCAAGATCGTCGGCGGGGTCGCCATCAAGAACGAGGCCTTGCCCATCGACCGCTGGATTGAGGAGTTGGCGCGCTCGCTGACGGCCTACGCGGAGGGGAGCGCGAGCGCGCGCGCCGCGCTCGAAAGGCTTGTCACATGAGACGCTTCTTCCACCACGACAAGCCCGAAGAGCGCGCCGCGGCCGACGAGTGCCGCGACCGCGCCGCCCGCGGCGAAGCCCTGCTGGAAGCGGGCGGCTTGCCCCTCAACGCACAGGAGCGATTGAGCCGTCAAAGCGCGGCCGGCGCCCACGGCGCGCGTCTCCCCTGGAGCAGCAACCTCGGCGTCGGCGAGTTCCTGACGACGCGCGCCCTGCAGTTCGAGGTCCTCGGCCAGGTTCTCGGTACCAGTATCTACCACGTCGCGTACAACGTGATGCAATCCCAGCAGTACGGCGACAGCGAGCTCGCGACGTACTCGCGGGCGCTCTACGACGCGCGCGATCGTGCCCTGGGGCGCCTGCGCCAGGAGGCGGCCCTCCTGGGCGCCCACGGCGTCGTCGGCGTCCGCCTGGAGCAGAAGGGCTACGAGTGGGGCGAACACCTCATCGACATCGTCGCGGTCGGGACCGCCGTGCGATTACCGGACGCGCCTCCGCTGGAGCGGCCGTTCCTGAGCGTGCTGTCGGGACAGGAGACGTGGGAGCTTCTACAAGCTGGCTACACGCCGGTCGGGGTCGCGTTGGGCTGTTGTTGCTACTACGTCATGACGACGTGGGACGACGAGTGGCGGAAGCGCAACTGGAGCAACGGCGAGATGGTCCACTACACGGCGGGGATCTACGCGGCGCGCCACGGCGCGACCGGACGCATGGCGGCCGAGGGTCAGGCGATGGGGGCCGACGGGATCGTCGGGTCCGGCGTCGCGCTGCGTATCCACGACATCACCGCGAACCGGGCGCGCCCATACAGCAACGAGACCGAAACGGTCGAGGACCACATCGTCGAGTTCACGGCTGTCGGGACGGCCATCGCCGTGATCGGGCGCGGGCACGAGCCCTCCGACGCCGCCCTAGTTCTGGACCTGGGACGCTGATCGTGAATGGCTATCATAGAGGGTAGACGAGCGACAGGGGACAAAGGGGACAAAAGGGGCAAAGGGGAACAGTGATGGAAGGCCGACAGATATGAACTGCGCTACATGTGGGTTGCCGCTGACGCCAGGGGCGGCGTTCTGCGGGTCGTGCGGCGCGCCCGTCGCACAGATGGGCGCGCCGGCCGCACAAGCCGTCGGGCAGGGCGTCACAAACGTAGGGACACAGGGCGGGGCTGCACAGCTAAACAGCGCGCCGGCCGCACAAGCCGTCGGGCCGAGTGTCGCCGCGGCGCCGTCCGACCTGCCGCGACACGCGATCGAGCGCCTGCGCGAGATGCGCGGGACGGACGGGCAGCGGCGTCTGTTCACGAGCGATCTCAGCGTCAACGAGTTCCTGCTCGTCAAGCGGGCGGGGTTCGACCCCGTCGGGCTGGTCATCGGCTCCTCGATCTACCACATCGGCTACCAGCAGTCGAACTGGAATCAGAATCAGGAGATGGGCGTGCTCTCGCAGGCGATGTACCAGGCCCGCGATCTCGCCATGTCGCGCATGGAGGAGGAGGCCGACGCGCTCGGCGCCGACGGGATCGTCGGCGTACGGCTCGACGTGGGACGATACGAGTGGGGCGAGCACCTGGCCGAGTTCATCGCCATCGGCACGGCGGTGCGTAGCCGCGACGGGCAGAACCATCGCACCCTTCAGGGCAAACCCTTCACCAGCGATCTCTCGGGACAAGATTTCTACGTGCTGCTCTCGATGGGCTACATCCCGCGCGGTTTGGTGATGGGGAGTTGCGTCTACCACGTGGCGCACCAGGGGCTGCGGCAAGCCTTCAAGACTGTCGGCGCCAACGTCGAAATGGCAAACTATACTCAGGCGCTCTACGACGCGCGTGAACTGGCCATGGAGCGCATGCAGACCGAGGCCGAGGAGTTGGGGGCCGAGGGGATCGTCGGCGTGCAGATGCGGGAGCAGAGCCACGGCTGGGGCAGCCATGTGATCGAGTACTTCGCCGTGGGCACGGCCGTCGTGCCGCGCGCGATCGATCACCCGATCCCGGAGCCGTCGATCGTGTTGAACGTGAATAATTAGTAGTCGGCGACCGGGTGCCCGTTGTTCGACTCGAGGGCTGGCGATCTGGCTATGCTGTGAGCCAAAGGCCAGGTTATCAATTGTTAGCCACTGGGCGCCATCAACCGAGATCTGTCAACCGGGCTCCGTCAATTGAGGAGGGACACGTGAGTGGGATGTTTGGCCGCTTTAGCGGCATTGTGAAGGCCAAGATGAATCGGGCCATGGACGAGGCCGAGGATCCGAACGAGACGCTGGACTATTCGTACGAGAAGCAGTTGGAGATGCTGCAGAAGGTGCGTCGCGGCATCGCGGAGGTCGCGACATCCAAAGCGCGCGTGCAGGGCCAACTCGCGCGGCTCTCCGAGCAGACCGCGCGGCTCGAAGGCCAGGCGCGTCAGGCCCTGAGCCTCGGACGCGAAGACCTCGCCCGCACCGCCCTCACCCGCAAGGGCACGATCGACGGCCAGGCGCAGGCGCTGGCGGCGCAGGCCGAGGACCTGCAAGCGCAGCAGGACCGCCTGCTCGACGGCGAGGCGCGCCTCGCCGCCAAGATCGAGGCCTTCCGCACCCACAAGGAGGTCATGAAGGCGCAGTACAGCGCGGCGCAGGCTCAGGTACGCATCGGCGAGGCCGCGAGCGGGCTGTCCGAGGAGATGGGCGACGTGCAGCTGGCGATGCAGCGCGCGCAGGATAAGACGGAGCGGCTGCAGGCGCGGGCCACCGCCCTCGACGAACTCGTCGGCACGAGCGCGCTGCCCGAGATCGGGCCGGGAGGCGGCGACGACCTCGATCGCGAATTGACCCAACTCTCCGCGGGCGACGACGTCGAACGCCAACTCGCCGCCATGAAGCGATCGTTGCCGGCGGCCAGTGAGATGAAGAGGTTGGAGGGACCGGAGAGATGATCGTACGCGTACAGGGGGACCGCCAGTACCGCCTCGACGACGAGGCGCAAGAGGAGTTGTCCGCGCTCGACGGGCATCTGATCGAGGCGGTGAAGGGGGGCGACGCGACGAGGGCGCACGACCTGCTCGGGCAAGCCATCGCCCTCGTCCATGGGCGCGGCGCCGTCCTCGGCGAAGCCGATCTCTCGTCATCCGACCTCATCCTGCCGCCCGCCGACGCCTCGCTCGACGAGACCGCCGCCCTCCTACAGTCGGAGGGACTGCTAAGCTAGTGCGGACTCAGATGGAGGACCGCCCGATGACGACACCGCCACGCCTCATCCCGTTGCTGGCGCAGTTCGATTTCGCGCGTGAGCGCCTCGCCAACCGCCTGGCCGGTCCAGCAGGCGACAGCGGAGACGGCGTGCGCATCGCGATCGCAGGCCTGACCGACGGCGAATATCTCTGGGAACCGGCGCCACACTGCTGGTCGATCCGCCCGCGCGCGGCGGGGCCAGGGCCGGGCGCGACCATCCTCGTCGGCGCGGGCGCGTGGGGGCGCGACTCCGCCCGCCCCGCGCACCCCTCGCCACCCCCGTTCACCACCATCGCCTGGCGGCTCGGCCGCCTCAGCGAGATGCTGACCTTGCGCGCCGACCACACGATCGGCAGCCACGCCCTGACCCGGGACGACTATCGCCACAGCGGCGACGCCGCCGGGGCAATCGCCGCCTTCGACACCGACATCGGCGCCGCGGCGTGGCGCGCGGCGCTGGTCAGTGCCGACGACGCCGCGCTCGACATGGTAGGGCGCAGCACCTACCCCGATGGCAGCGACCCGGATGATCCCTTCATCGAGACGGTCTGGTGGGTCAATCAGGAACTGCTGCACCACGGCGCGGAGATCGCCCTGCTGCGCGATCTCTACCGCGCGCGGCAGGGCTGAATACGTCTCGCCGCGAACCCAACGCGAACATCATTTTCTCAGGGATAGCTTGTGCGCGATAGCCGATGACGCAGCTCGACTGCTGCCGCCAGGTGCTGGCGGACATCAGCGCCACGGTCGCCGCCACGCTGCCGCCGGGTCGCGCGCGGGCGCTGCTCGCGCTGTTGCGCGCCGGGGATACGGTGGCGCTCGCCGGGGATACGGTGGCGCTCGCCGGGGATCCCTCACAGGCCGCGCCGGCCGCGCGACCAGGGTGGAATCTGGCGCTGCGGCTCTGTCTGGAACGGCAAGACGAC
>JAABUZ0100002044.1_pt1 | contig 35156 bp, 32 predicted proteins | sample 5562091 | NCBI WGS metagenome assembly JAABUZ01 (sample SAMN12813069, study PRJNA571459) | rock metagenome | isolation source: Antarctica rocks | place: Antarctica: Victoria Land, Linnaeus Terrace sud | collected 2015-12-21 | reverse complement strand
GCGAGCAGGCGCTGGTGGCGATCTGGCAGCAAGTGCTGCACCTCGAGCGCATCGGGATTCACGACAACTTCTTTACCCTGGGCGGCGACTCCATCCTCAGCATTCAGGTGGTCTCACGCGCACGACAAGCAGGAATGCGGCTCACGCCTCGGCAGTTGTTCCAGTATCCAACTGTGGCAGGGTTAGCTACTCAGGTGGAGAGGGTTCACGCCTCATCCCTTATCGAGGCTGAGCAGGACATAGTGACCGGAGATGTGCCGTTAACCTCTATTCAGCACTGGTTCTTTGCGCAGGAGCAGCCGGAGCCGCATCACTGGAATCAGGCCATGCTCCTGGCAACTCACCATCCTCTTGATGCACAGGTGATGAAGCATGTGGTAGCACAGGTGATGGAACATCACGATGCCTTACGCATGCGTTTCGTCCAGGACGCGGATGGATGGAAGCAGAGCAATGTAGGGGTCGAGGAGGATATCCCGTTTACGGTTGTCGATCTTGAGGATATGCCGGTGGTTGAGCACAGACATACCATTGAACGTATGGTTTCCGAAATGCAGGCAAGCCTGAATCTGCAACATGGACCGTTGATACGCGTGGTCTCCTTCAATATGGGAGAGGATCAACCGGGTCGTCTACTAGTTGTCATTCATCACCTGGTCATTGATGGAGTCTCGTGGCGCATTCTGCTGGAAGATTTGCACACAGCGTATGAGCAAGTGCGCCGTAAGCAGAATGTACAATTGCCTACCAAGACCACCTCCTTCCAGCAGTGGGCACAGCGACTGACGACATATGCGAACAGTGATGAGCTCTTGAAGGAAATGGCTTACTGGCAGATGCAGACCTCCCATACGTTTGCACGTCTCCCTATTGATTATGTCGATGGAGACAATAGAGAGGCATCAACCGATCAAGTGCTGGTCTCACTAAGTGTGGAAGAAACACAAGCACTACTCCATGAGGTCCCACAGGCTTACCGCACGCAGATCAACGATATCCTACTCACAGCCCTGGCTCAAGCCTTAACGAAGTGGACGGGCGAACATACGCACCTGATTCACCTGGAAGGGCACGGGCGCGAGGACCTGTTCGAGGATGTAGACCTCTCGCGCACGGTCGGCTGGTTTACCAGCCTCTTCCCGGTCGTTTTAGACCTGGACGAACATACACAGGTGGGCGAGCAACTCAAGACGCTCAAAGAGCAGTTGCGTCACATCCCACAGCACGGCATTGGCTATGGCCTCTTACGCTATCTCAGCAGTGATAGTGAATATACAAAAGCGATAGCGCAGGTACGTGCTCTGCCTGAAGCCGAAGTAAGCTTCAACTACCTTGGACAGCTCGATCAAAGTATAAACGAAACGGGCCTCTTTGGTCCCGCACCAGAAGCAATCGGCCCTGTGATCAGCCCGTTGAGCAAACGCCAGCACCTGCTCGACATCATCAGTAGTATTGGTGGAGGGCAATTGTCCCTGGCGTGGACTTACAGCCGGAACATCCACCGTCGTGAGACCATTGAGGTGGTGGCTATGATGTACCTGCAAGCCTTGCGTGCCCTCATCGCCCACTGTCGATTGCCCGAGGTGGGAGGCTATACCCCTTCGGATTTCCCGCTGGCACGGCTCACTCAGGGTCAGCTTGATCGTATCGCCGGACACGACAGGCAGGTAGAGGCTATCTATCCGCTGTCACCCTTGCAGCATGGTCTGCTCTTCCACACGCTCTATGCACCTGAGAGAGGCGATTATATTATCCAGATCGGCTTTACTCTGCAGGGCAGTCTGGACATACAGACCTTCACCCAGGTATGGCAACAGGTGATAGAGCGCTACAGCATCTTACGGACCACCTTCGTCTGGGAGGGGCTGGACGAACCGGTACAAGTTGTCCGTCGTCAGGTGCCAGTGCCTCTTGTTCAACATGACTGGCGTGAGTATACCCCTGTTGAACAAGAGGCGCAGTTGACCGCCTATCTGCAGGAAGACCGACGACGGGGCTTTGATTTTTCGCAGCCACCTCTGATGCGCCTAGTCCTGGTCCAACTAGCAGAGGATGTCTACGAGTTCGTCTGGAGCCACCACCACATCTTGCTCGATGGATGGAGTGCGTCACAGGTTTTACAGGATGTCTTTGCGAGCTATACGGCTCTCAAGGAGAGGCGAACACTCTTCCTGAGTTCTGTCCGCCCCTACCAGGACTACATCGCCTGGTTACAGCAACAAGACTTGCAGCAGGCTGAGGCGTACTGGCGCGAGGCGCTACAGGGTGTTACGTCTCCAACACCACTGGGTATCGATCGTCCTACTGCCCAAAGACGAGGAGAGGGACGAGGATATAACGAACAAGTAGCGTACCTGTCTCCTGAAACGACAAATGCATTGCTCCAGTTGGCCCGTGAACAGCATATTACGCTCAACACCGTGTTGCAGGGAGCATGGAGCTTGTTACTCAGCCGTTATAGTGGACAGAATGATGTCATCTTTGGCACAACCGTCTCAGGCCGTCCCGCCGAGTTCGAGGGTGTTGAAGCCATGGTTGGACTCTTCATCAATACCCTGCCTGTACGAGTACAGCATATGCCAGGAGAAAGCCTGCTCTCCTGGTTACAGAACATTCAGCAACAACAGATTGAGATGCGTCAGTATGAGTACAGCCCACTGGTGCAAGTGCAGGGATGGAGCGAGATTCCGCGTGGAATACCGCTCTTTGAGAGTCTGTTGGTGTTTGAAAACTATCCGATCAGTACAGCAACTGCGACTCAAAGGGGTAGTAACCAGCCAGGCTTGGCAATTCAGGGGGCACATTCGACGGAGCAGGCCAACTATCCTCTCACACTCGTTGTCATTCCGGGGCAGCAACTGGCTCTTAAGGTCCACTACGATCTAAATCGCTTTGAGAGCACAGCCATTGAACACTTGCTTGGACACCTGCAAGTGCTCCTGCAAGGGATGGTCTCTCAGCCCGAGCAGGCTTTGGCAACTCTGCCTATCCTTGCTCCTGCCGAGCGGCAGCAAATACTGGAAACCTGGAGCACAACCGCTCTCGCCTCTCCAACTAACACCTGCATTCATCAAGTGTTCGAGGAGCAGGTCGAGCGCACCCCAGAGGCGCTCGCTCTGCTCTTCGAAGGCCAGCAGCTCACCTATCGCCAGCTCAATGGGCGAGCCAACCAGCTCGCCCATCACCTCCAGACGTTAGGAGTGGGGCCAGATTTGCTGGTGGGCCTGTGCATGAAACGTTGTGAGGATATGATTGTGGGTCTGCTGGCTATTCTCAAGGCAGGAGGTGCCTATGTTCCGCTCGACCCCACCTATCCGCAGGAGCGCCTGGCCTTCATGCTGAATGACTCACGAGTTCCGATCCTCTTAACGCAAGAAGCATTGCTTGAGAGCCTCCCACAACACTCCGCACGGATACTGTGCGTAGATCGTGACTGGGCCGTCATTGCCCACCATGCTACGAACAATCCGCAGCGTGAAGTGCAGCCCGACAACCTGGCGTATGTCATCTACACGTCGGGTTCAACGGGTCAACCAAAGGGAACTCTGCTCCAGCATCGTGGAGCATGCAATCTCGCGAGTGCTATACACAAAGCCTTTGGCATGCGAGCAGAAGAGCGAGTGTTGCAATTTGCCCCGTTGAACTTTGATGCCTCGATCTACGAGATAGTCGTTACCCTGCTCAATGGTGCGACCCTCTGTGTACCAGAGCCCGAGACCTTGCTTGTCGGTCAGGCATTGCTAGATGTGTTACAAAAGCAGCGAATCAGCCTGGTGACGTTGCCCCCCTCAGCCCTGGCAACTCTTCCACGAGTGGCGCTTCCCGAGGTACGTACCATCGTCACAGCAGGCGAGGTCTGTCCTGCTGACCTGATAGAGTATTGGGCAGCAGGGCGGCACTTCATCAACGCCTACGGACCTACTGAAGCCACCGTGTGCGCCACGGTCGCGCATGGCCTCGAGGAACAGCCCTCCATTGGGATACCCATCGCCAATGTGCAGACCTACCTGCTCAATGCCTTGCTCCAGCCTGTCTCGGTAGGTGTGATTGGAGAAGTCTACATTGCGGGAGTTGGGCTGGCACGCGGCTACCTGCATCGTCCAGAATTAACTGCTGAACGCTTTGTTCCCCACCCCTTCAGTATTGAACCGGGAGCGCGCCTCTATAAAACGGGTGACCTGGCTCGCTACCGAGCAGATGGTCGGCTTGAGTTTCTGGGTCGCATTGACCATCAGGTCAAGGTTCGTGGCTTCCGTATCGAGTTGGGGGAGATTGAGAGCGTGCTTGTCCAGCATCCCGCTGTACAGGAGTGTATCGTCGTTGCGCGCGAGGATACGCCAGAGGATAAACGCCTGGTCGCCTATGTAGTGGCACAGCAACCAGAGGAAGAGTTAGTGGAGGTGCTTCGGATGGCCCTGATCGAGCGGCTGCCTGCTTACATGGTCCCCTCGCACTTTGTCACGCTTGAGAAGCTCCCCTTGTCACCTAACGGCAAGGTAGATCGACGAGCTTTACCTGCACCGAGCCAATCTCGCTTGGAGCAAGAACAGCTGTTCGTGGAGCCTCGTGATCAGATGGAAAGCCAACTGGTACAGATATGGGAAGAAATCCTCGGGGTGCATCCCATCGGTGTCACCGACAATTTCTTTGAGCTAGGAGGTCATTCGCTTGTGGCGGTGCGCCTGGTGAATCGTATTCAGCAAGCATTTGGGTATGATCTGCCCCTGCCAACCCTTTTCCAAAGTCCGACTATCGAACACCTGGCAAGTGCCTTGCGACGGCAGGTCATCGTATCGCTACAATCCACAGTTGTACAAATTCAGCCAGTGGGTTCGAGAACGCCTTTCTTCTGTGTCCATCCGGTCGGAGGCAATGTGTTTTGCTACATGGACCTGGCACGACGCCTGGGTGTGGATCAACCATTTTACGGGCTGCAAGCCGTTGGCCTGTATGGTGAACTGCAACCTTATACCACGATAGAAGAGATGGCTTCACATTATATCAAGTCAATGCAAGAGATTCAGCCAACAGGCCCCTACCTATTGGGCGGTTGGTCGCTAGGGGGGGTGGTGGCGTTTGAAATGGCCCAGCAACTACACAAACAGGGGCAACAGGTGGGATTGTTGGCATTGCTTGACAGCTCAGCACCAGGGGGAGAAAGCACATCTGTACATGCTGATAGAGAAACAGAAACGCTTGAACTCGTAGATTTGATCTTGAAAGAGGCTGGTGGCAACCTGGAGATAACGGAAGAAGCGCTGCGAGAGCTAACACCGGAAGAACGCCTCTACTATGTGCTCGAACAAGCACGGCAAGCGAATCAGGCTAAAATGTCAACCGCCATAGGCGAACTGGTTCTGCCCCAGACGGCTCGATTGATCCAGGTTGATAGGAGCAACAGCCGGGCCTACGCAAAGTATGTGCCACAAGTGTACTCAGGGCATATCACCCTATTCCGTGCTAGTGAGCCGTCTGAGCATGATGCTCCTTATGCATACCAGAACGCTCCGCACCTTTGGGCTCAGTTAACAACAGAAGACTTAGAGATACAGATGGTTCCGGGAAGCCATGTAACAATGGTGACAGAACCACTAGTGCAACATCTGGCAGAACACTTGAAGGAACGTCTCGACCAGGTGCAAAACCAGTAATCATGACAACAGTTAGCAAAGGAGAAACTCGTCATGGTAGATTTTTTCGAACAATTGGTGCGGCCTCTATTCACCGCACCATGTATGAACATGCTCATCCTGTTCTATCACTGGATAGGAGATATGGGGCTAGCGATAGTGCTCTTCAGCATTGGTGTACAAATTGTGCTCTGGCCTTTCACAATTCATGGAATGCGCCTACAAAAGCATTTTGAAGAGGGTATCAAAGGTTTGAAAGTCAAGATAGAAGAGTTAAAGGAGCAGTATAAAGACGAACCAGAGCAATTGCAGAGAGAGATCAAAGCCTACTACAAGGGACTCCACCTCAATCCCTTTGGGAGCTTTATCCCTATCCTGGTACAGCTTCCGTTTGTGATCGGGTTATTCTTTGCCTTACGAGAACTGGCAAACACATCCAAACAGGCACAACCAGCGGTGGTGAACCAGATGCTGTACCCGCTCGTACCTCACGTGCAACAGGTGGTCACAACCAACGTCTCCTGGTTTGCTTGGTGGAACGGTTTCGTTCTGGACATGGCACAACCCGGAATCACCGTGCTGGCAATGTTGGCGGGTCTTGCTGTTGCCCTCCAAATTCTGGTTACCCAGCCTGAGCAGACACAGGACCAGGACAAGATAACAAAGCGCATCAATACCATCACGCCAGTAGTGACGCTCATCATGACTGTTGTTTCATTTCTCATCTTCCCGACAGGTTTAGCTGTACAACGTGTGGTCATTTCTCTGATCACGACTGGTCAGCAATACTACGTTAACGGCAGGCACTGGGGAGGACTTGGCTCGATATTGCAGACGAACCAGAGAGTAGAGACACAAACAGACCTGCCAACTAATGCTATCGTGGCACAAAAGCCCCTTCCGGGCCAATCTCGCTGATGGAAACGGCAGAGTTTTCAGGAAAAGACCGTACGTATTGCGTGCATCAACATCAACTATAACGGAGTAGAGGAGCGAAACCGTGATTATTACTATGAAACCAAGTTGCAACGAGACAGACATTGAAAGCATCCTAACATTTCTTGATGATTGCGGATTAAAAGGACATCCCCTGCGGGGTGTCGAAGGTACTGTCATCAGTGTGTTGCAGGCAGCGGGTTTTGCTGATGCCTGTAAGAGTGCCAACGGAACCATAAGCGAGGCACTAGGAGGTTTTGCCAGCATAGCGCGTGCAGAAAGTGCCTCTGTGCCCTATCAACTTGCCTCTCGCGAGTTGCACCCAGAAAATACGGTTATTGAAGTACCTGTGGTCTGTGTTGCAGAAGGAAGAGTGCACATCGGGGGCAAGGATATCGTACTGATGGCAGGACCGTGCACCGTTGAAAGTGAAAAACAGTTGATGCAGACCGCCGAGGCAGTACGAAAAGCAGGCGCGGTTATCCTCCGAGGTGGTGCATTTAAACCATCGACCTCGCCCTATGGCTTTCGTGGCATGGGCGAGGCTGGATTAAAGCTCCTGGCAAAGGCGCGGGCAGAGTTTGGCATGGCGGTTATTACGGAGGTTATGACGCCTAACGATGTGCCACTGGTCGCGGAGTATGCAGATATTCTGCAGATCGGGACACGAAATATGCAGAATTATATGCTCCTGGATGAAGTAGGACGCACTGAGAAACCCGTCGTTCTGAAGCGTGGTATGTCAGCTACTATTGAGGAGTGGTTACTGGCAGCGGAATACATCCTGCTGCAAGGAAATCCGAACGTGATGCTGTGTGAGCGTGGTGTTCGCACATTTGAAAAAATGACACGTAACACAATGGATATCAGCGCAGTTCCTCTGCTCAAGCAACTCTCCCATCTGCCGGTCATTTCCGATCCAAGCCAGGGTACGGGCCGTCGAGACCTCGTTATGCCCATGTCCCTGGCTTCCGTTGTAGCGGGAACTGATGGATTGCTTATAGAGGTGCATCCTAATCCAGAGGAAGCGTTAAAAGATGGACCGCAATCACTGCAGTGCGAACAATTTCAATCACTGATGCCCCGAATAGAGTTAGCCGCACTCATAGTGGGCCGAACGGTAGCCATGAGCGAAACGGCCTAGGAGCTAATCCTCACGTAGAAAGGTACAAGTAGATGAGTAGTTTTGGTCAGCAGTGGAGTATTCCAGCACAGCGATTGAGACTTCTACCAAATGAGGTCCATGTCTGGAAGGCTTCTCTGAGGTTGGCTCTGCCAGTTATACAGCAACTCCAGCAATCGCTTTCTCTTGAGGAAGTGATAAAGGCCCGGAAGTTTTTCTTTGAGAAAGACCGCAACAGTTTTATCGTGGCGCGTGGACTTCTAAGAAAGATACTTAGTAGCTACCTGGACATATATCCCGATCAAGTACGATTTCGGTACAATTCTCATGGAAAACCAGCGTTAGATCTTCCTTCTCATGGCCCTACAAGCATGGTGAACTTCAATCTTTCGCATTCTCATGAACTTGTTCTGTATGCCTTCACATGTGCACGTGAAATCGGGATTGATGTAGAGTATATGCGTTCAGACATTGAGTACGAGCAGCTAGCACAACATAGCTTCTCGCCAAACGAGAATGTGGCATTTCACGCTCTTCCTAAAGCAGTGAAACTGGAAGGGTTTTATAACTGTTGGACGCGTAAAGAAGCATATATCAAGGCAAGAGGACAAGGGCTTTCTCTTTCTCTCGACCTCTTTGATGTCACGCTCAGACCGGGAGAACCGGCAGCCCTGGTAAATAGTCGAGAAGACCCACAAGAACCTGGCCGCTGGCTATTCCACGCGATTTCTCCGGACCCTGGTTATGCAGGAGCTGTGGCAGTGGAAGGGCATAACTGGATGCTCAGATACTTTTGTGATCCAACAGGACAGGATATACCGAGTATGCTCTTTCCATTCAAGGCTAGAAGAGATATCTCTCACTATACCTTGTACTAGTAGCGAGGGAGAGGAGAGCTAGCCAGCAGCAATCGCTCTCCTCTCCCTCGCCACCTCTTTGGCCTCGTTAAACAGTGACGAGCGATTACGAAACGCTTGGAGAGAACGTATGCCTTCCTCGTTGAGGAGAAACTCATAGGCTGTTCTCCCTGGATCAAGAGACTTGTGTTCCATAGGCTGAAAGCCAAGTTGTCTTACCAGACTATCTGCTTCCTTCGTGGTACCCACCGTGTAAATCTTCTCGATGAGATAGCCGTTGTTGCGCAGGTTGAGGATCAAATCAATGATGTGTGAGACCAGCAGACCGACGTAGAGGTCCTTTAAATGGTGGGGCACGCTGGGATCGACCGCCATCACATCGATGTAGATGTGAAACGGTTCCAAGCGCACAAAGGGCAACACTTCCCTTACCGTGATATCGCGCTCAACATAGCGGCCCGTTAAGAGCTGATCTAGGAACGCATCTGAGAAGCGAAACATGGAGATATATCCAACAACATGTCCATGAGCTTTCAGGGAATGAAAGGTGAACTCGTTCTTTTGCTGGAACGCGATCCGCTCAGGTAGAGGCGTGATGAAGTCACGTCCGAAGTAGCGTATTCCGATGTCCATTTCTTCAACTTGATCGGCAATCGTTGATCGACTGAACGAGATGACATCATCTTGCTCAAAAGCCTGATACATAGACAGGGCTAACGCGTCGATATCGCGTTTGGGATAGACACCCTGTTTCATACCTGGGGGTACAATTTTGCGAATAAATCCCTGCTTCACTTTCCGAAAAAACATTGCCTTGGATAAACCTAATTTTTGCTGGGCTTCAGTAGCGGTATAGTATTGCTCGGTCATGCGTGTGCTCCTCTGAAAAGAACTCTAAGTGATACTTAACAATACTATATCATATTTAAGAGACTTTGTATACTTTTGTAGAAATTAGAGCCTCAATCTTTTTTGTAAACCTTCCTACACTCTTTCAAGTCACACGACCGCTGTATCTCGTCTATCCGAAGCAACAACAGTTATCGAGAGCGGCACAAGCATTTCTTGATCTGGTGAGATAGGCAGGGAGGCGAGAGCGTACAGGGAGTCTGTAGCAGAACGCTGCAGAGGCTCCTGCTTTCTCAGCACGGGGTCCTTCACCGTTTCCTCTCCTCTTCCTCCTTCATATGCTTGAGGATGGTCTGTTCCACGTCGTTGATATGTTCGAGCATGCGTTCGTGTGCCCCGGGAGCGTCGTGTGCTGAGATCGCGTGAACCAACGCCTCGTGTTGGTGGGAAGAGCGTACGATGCGTCCAGGAATTGTCAGGCTTTTGCTGCGCGCAAGAGAAAGTTCGTCGAGCAGTGCTCCCATCAGCAGCAGGAGCATACGGTTTGCGGTGCAGGCCACAATCAACGCGTGCAGCCGTCCATCGAGTTCGCCTATCAGTATCGTATCTACAGGCTCAGCAGAGCGCACCGCTTTGTCTTTGGTCAGCACGGCAAGCAACTCGGCGATCTGCTCCTCAGTGGCCCGCAGTGCCGCCCATTCAGCGGCGGTCCCTTCGAGCACACGGCGGATCTCAAATAGCTCGCGGATGCGGGCCACGCTCTCTGTCTGCGTTTGATTATCATTGGTGACCAGGGCCAGTGACAGGCGTTGAGCCGAAGCCTGGACGCTCCCTCCCACGATAAAAACGCCACGTCCGTGACGCGACTCAACCAATCCTAGAGCGGCCAGTGTCGCAATTGCTTCGCGCAACACTGAACGGCTTACCCCCAGCTGAGTCGCCAATTCGCGCTCCGGGGGAAGTCGTTCGCCCGCAGATAGTTCTCCTCGTTCGACCAGATCGCGAATACGGTCAACGATGCGTCCCTCCAAACTGCGATTGGTGGTTTGCATGGGCTGAAACATGCTCATTACTCTCTCCACTCTAAGGGTTGCACTCCAACTTCTGCTCCCAGCGCATCCATCTCCGCACGTGTGGCCGCGTCTATCGGGATGCCCTCTCCTGCACGGGTTGCACGTACTTCTGCGCGACGCTCACCCGGGACCCGAATCTGCTGATCAGGCATGGTCGGCGTCTGATGCAAGGCGGTAAGCATCCCCCCTAAGCGCTGAGCGTACACCTCTGGCGACATCAGCGATCCGAGATGGATCGCCAGGCACCAGAGTCCAGCATCGGTTGGTGCTGACCAATCATCGTACGGCGAGCGTACCTGCGGTCCCCAACTCGATCCTGGGACGATGGCCGAGAGGATTTCAATCATCAACGCAAGCGCGTAGCCCTTTGCCCCGGCCATGGGCAGCACCGCACCGCCCAGTGCCGCTTTCGCGTCAGTTGTTGGGTTCCCATCCGTATCAATCGCCCAGCCCTCGGGAATCGCCTGACCCTGACGTGCTGCCATAATAATATTCCCGCGTGCGACAATGCTCGTTGCCATATCTACCACGACGAGCGGATCATTGGGTGTGGGTCCAGGTGCAGAAAACGCCAGCGGATTGGTACCGAGAAAGGCAACTCGTCCCCCCCACGGTGGAATCGCCGGTGGGGTATTGCATACCATGAATGCCATGCATCCTGCAAGGGCTGCCCGCTCGGTATAGGCCGAGAGTGTCGCTGCGTGGTTGGTATGTGCAACGGCAACCATTCCCACGCCCTGCGACTGCGCCAGCCGCACCGCCTCGTCCATTGCTGCTGTCGCGGCAACCGGACCAAGGGCATTATCGGCGTCAAGGAGGGCAACAGCAGGAGCTGGATGGGTCCAGCGCAAGGTCGGTTGAGCAACCACCAGTCCGGCGCGGACTCGGCGCGCGTACAGAGCGAGCCGAGAGACGCCATGCGTATCAATCCCTTCCAAGTTCGCAGCGACCAACGCCCACGCAACCGTTCGCGCATCGGCTTCGTTCAATCCCACCGCCTGCATAATGCGTGTGACAAATGTCTCCAGAAGCGCCGATGCTATATATGTTTTTTCACTGTGCATCGTCTCATACCCCTCCAGTTTCCACGGCTCCAATCGCCCGCGCACCTGTCAGCACACGCAGCACATCGCCAACGACCAGCCGCGAGGTCCGTTCCTGAGCCTGAGCGGTGAGCCCGGCAATATGCGGTGTGAGAATCACCGCGTTACAGGTGCGTAGTGGGTCGTCTCCCGCTGGTGGTTCGACCTCGCGCACATCAAGCACCGCTCGGTACACACGCCCGGCGTTGAGGGCGTTGTGGAGGGCCACTTCATCTACAATCCCACCGCGTGCTGTGTTGATGAGTACCGCGTGCGGGCGCATTTTCGCGAGTCGCTCCGCGTTGATGAGGGAGCGAGTTGCGGCTATAAGCGGTACGTGTACGCTGAGAACATCTGCACTCGCAAGTACCTCATCTAGTGGAAGCAAGGTAATGGCCTGTTCTGCTGGCGCAAAGTCGTAGGGACCGACCAGCGGGTCGTAGCCTATCACGTTCATGCCAAACGCTTGTGCTCGTCTGGCGACGCGACGCCCGATCTCGCCAACTCCAATCAGCCCGAGTGTACGTTCCCATAACTCGGTGCCTCCAAAGTGGACGCGGTCCCATTCGCCCGCTCGGACGCTCGCGTCCGCTGCCCCCAGGTCGCGTGCTGTATGCAGTATAGCGGCCAGTACATACTCTGCAACGGCAATAGCGTTGGCGTTCCGCCCAGCGGTGACGATGATGCCACGTGCTCGCGTTGCCGCCAGATCAATATTGTCTAGGCCAACGCCCAGCCGTCCCACCACTCGCAGCTTGGGCGCGGCATCGAGCAGTTGCGCGGTGACTGGAGTCTGGTTGCGCACGATCAATGCTTCAGCATTCCCTAGTACCGCTTGCAAACGCCCGGCATCGCGCCATAGGGTTGGGTCGAACGTCACTGGGTGCCCCGAGGCTTCCAGCATGGCGGGACCTGGTGGCGCGAGTAGTTCAGTCACCACAATCATCGTGTACTTCTCCTTGTTGCTTGATAGCTACAGTTCGATACTGAGGTACTTGATCTCCTGGAACTCTTCCAGCCCATGGTGCGAACCTTCTCTTCCCAGCCCACTTTGCTTGACGCCACCCATAGGCGCGTATGCCACTGAAGGCAGTGCGTTATTGAGGCCGAGGATACCAGCTTCGAGTGCCTCCGCTACACGCCATGCTTGATCCAACCGTCCGGTGTAGAGGTACGCGGCTAAGCCCATCTCGGTGTCATTGGCTCGTCTGATAGCTTCCTCTTCCGTCTCGAAGGAAAAGACGCCAGCGATTGGGCCAAAGACTTCCTCGCAAGCAAGGTGCGTACTACTGGGTACATCGACGAACAAGGCAGGCGCGACAAACGTCCCTGTCGTTGGTACACTGCCGTTTTTTGTGACACAACGAGCACCTGCGGCTTTTGCCTCTGCGACGAATGCTTCGACTGCTTGCTTGCGCTTCACGTCTATGACTGGTCCCAAGTCGGGGATCGGTTCCTGCGTGGGATTGCCCAGGCGCATGCCGTCAATGCGTGTTGCAAACCGCTGCACGAACTCTTCGAAGACCGATGCCTGAACCAAAAAGTGGTTAGCGGCGATGCACGACTGCCCGTTGTTGCGGAACTTGGCGATCATCGCACCTTCTACGGCACGATCCAGGTCGGCGTCCTCAAAGACGATGAACGGGGCATTGCCGCCGAGTTCTAGCAGGGGTCGGACAATGCGTTCCGCCGACAGGTGCATGATGTGCCGTCCCACCTCCGTCGAGCCAGTAAAGCTGACGACGCGCACGGCGGAATGTGCCAGCATCGCGGCGACCGTCTCTCCCGCTGGCCCCTGAATCAGATTGGCAACTCCAGGTGGAACACCCGCCTCTTCCATGCAGCGGAACATCTCAATGACAGCGAGCGGTGCCTTCTCTGAAGCACGCGAAACGATAGTACATCCAGCCGCCAGTGCTGGTGCTACTTTACGGGCCTGGATAGAAACAGGGAAGTTCCAGGGGGTGAGGCAGAGTGCCACTCCCATTGGTTGTGCCATCGTGAGATGACGACGGTTGGAAACTTCATGAGAAATGAGTTCTCCCTCAGGTCGCCGCGCCTGCTCCCCAAACCAGCGGAAGTACTCGGCGGCAAAACGGACTTCGCCGATGGCTTCTGGCAGCCTCTTCCCAGATTCGTGTGCCAGGATAAAGCCGATATGGACGGCACGCTCTTGTAGGAGTATCCCCACCTGCACCAGGACATCCGCACGCGCACGACCAGACTTGCTCGCCCAGGCGGGGAAAGCGCGCTGGGCGGCGTCAGTTGCAGCCAGTGCCTCGGCCTGACCACCGTAACCAATAGTTCTCACTAAGGAGCCATCCGCAGGATTACGGATGTCCAGTGTATTGCCTATTTCGGGAGTTACCCACTGTCCGGCGATAAACAGGGAGGCCCCCGTTGTCGTATTGCTTGTCATATAAGACCTTTCTCCTCTCTATCAATGAGGGATGTTCGTCAAGGGAAGATGTGGTAGTGGGCGCATGAATTGTGGACCACTACCGCGAAGCAACACGACCACTAGGCACTGCGATAGAGCTTGGTGATCACAAACTCGCGATGTCCGAGCGACTCGGCACAGGTAAAACGTCCGTTGATGGTCCGGTCGATCAGTGCCATCATGCGATCCCCGGCCTCGCGCAGGTTATACTGGCGCCAGAGCAACCCTGAGACGTCCAGGTCGATATGCTCCTTCATTGTCCCTGCTGTCAGCGGGTTAGCAGTGATCTTGATTACTGGCACAATGGGATTGCCGACGATATTGCCTTGCCCGGTCGGGAAGAGGTGGAGCACCGCTCCCCCTGCCGCCATGAGCGTGATGAACTCACCTGCCGCCGAAGAGGAGTCCATAAAGTTGAGACCTTTTCTCGTGGGAGCAACTGCTGGCTCAAGGGCATCGACGACGGGCACCGTGCCTGTCTTGGCGATATTGCCCAGTGCCTTCTCCTCGATCGTGCTCAGTCCACCACGGATATTTCCTTGCGTGGGCTGAGAGCCGAGCAAGTTCGCCTTACTGGACTCGATCTCGGCCATGTAGCCGTCATACATAGCTTGGAAGCCTGTACGGACCCGCTCATCGACACATCGGGCGGCGATGAGATGTTCCCCACCGGTCAACTCCGAGGTCTCGCCAAAGAGGATGGTGCCCCCAGAGGTAACGTGACGGTCAACAGCCTGAGCAACGGTTGGACAGGAGCCAAGCCCGGTAGTCGTATCGGATTCACCGCATTTAATGCTGATCATCAATTCCCTCCGCTCGATTGGCTCACGCTTGAGTTCACTCGCATCCTGAAACAGGTGCTGCGTGGCGCGTGCCGCCGCACTCAATATCTTCAAATCGCCGAAGCGTTCGATCGAGAATCCCTCCACCGGCTTCCCAGTTTTGGCGATGCCCTCGACAATCCGGTGAGTCCAGTTCGGTTCGATCCCAATCACGATCACCGCGGCCACATTCGGGTTGGCACCCACTCCAACTAACGTGCGGAAGGTGAGTTCGAGGTCTTCCCCATACTGAAGGCGCCCATAGGCGTGTGGAAGTGCCAACGTTCCGGGAATGGTCCTGGCAACTGCTTCGCAGACAGCATTGGAGAGGTCATCGACGGGAAGGATGACTACGTGATTGCGAATGCCAATTCGGTCATCTGAGCGTCGGTATCCAGTTAGAGACTGTTCTGCCATCTTGCACTCCTTACATTATGAACGTGGACCAGTTGCCCGGTCGTAATCGGCTGCCGCGTCACACCAATACGTACTCCGTATTCGATCACATCGACTCCCTCACCGAGATCGACGAGCGCGACCTTATGGCCGAGTGGGATCGCTTCCGTCACCTGGACGGGTACAGTGCGGTCGCTGTCCATGTAGACCGCCTCACTCGCGCCTGCCGCGACATCCTGAACGGCTACGGCGACGTGGTCGCCCTCGTTATGAACGAGAAACTTCGGCGCAGACTCCGGTACTGGGATCTGCCCGGTTGGTTGTATCTCGACCTGACTCATGTGTCCTCCTTTGCTTTTGCTCTTGTTCGTGCTCTACAAACTGAAGAGATATATCTAGTGCTTTTCGGACGCACCTCCTCCATCTTTAGACCTCTGAAAGACTTTGTAGACGGCGGCGCTATCCTCCACACCCAGTCCCTGCACTTGCGCCTGCCGAAACGTCTCGTAGGCAAGGGCACCAAAACGAGGTTCCGCATTCCTCGCTCGCGCCATTGCGACCGCCAGACGAAGGTCCTTGGATGTCAAGTCTATAGAGAAGCGGGGTGCGTAGTCCTCAGCGAGAATCCAGGGACCACAGCCACGGGCCATTTCCTGCACATTGGAAGCTGCTCGCGCGCCGCCAACCACTAGCCGCTCGACAGCTAGAGGGTCCACATCGTAGACCGTCACTGCATAGCCAGCTTTCAAAAGATTGCTTGCCACTCCCCTACCCATCTTGCCTAAGCCAATAAAGCCAATATGCATTGTGCTTCTCCCTTTCCTGCGAACGCCTATCCGACGACGCTCTCCTCTTCGTCAGGCACTACGAAATCTAGGCACCACGGCATGCCTCTCGCGGGTCCGAACGTTCACCTTTCTCTCGGTCTTCGCGCAGAATACCCCACATCATTCGCGCACGGATTTCATCACTCCCGTGTGTAACGAACGACCACTTTCTTGAGAAGAAGTCAGAGGTATGAGGTCAGACCACTTGCTGTTCAGGAAAAGTATACTTGGGGGAAATGCTATTTGTCAATGCACTTGACAGGGACGATATTCTCAGGTATAGTTGCCTTTGAGTAAATTAATTTAGTAAATTAATTAATTGTGAATCAGGTGAATGAAGGAAAAATGGCAACCATGTTTACCAGGCAAAAGCCGCGTGAAGCGAACAGTGAGCAGGTCTTACGGACAATTCTGCGCGAGGGACCTCTTGCGAGAATTGCCCTTGCTCAGCATACTGGCCTTACTACGGCAGCGATTAGCAACATTACTCGCGAACTTATCGAGCATAGTCTCTTACGCGAAGTTGGGACATCGCGCAGCAATCGTGTTGGCGCGAACGCCATCTTGCTGGATCTTCCAGAGGATGCTCCGATTATTGGGGCGGTGCATCAAGGTGTGAGCGCGTTACGTATTGCGCTGTGTACTCTGCGTGGTCGAGTCATCGCACAGCGTGTCATCGCCACACCAAACCGCTACTCCCCCGAGTGGGCCGTGATGACTATTGTCCGAACTCTCGGGGAACTGCTGCGCACTCGCGGATATGCGGATGAAGCACTGGTCGGTATCGGTGTAGGAGTCGTTGGCCTGGTCGATATCAAACGTGGTTTCGTCAAACGGGCACCCAGTCTGGGCTGGGAGGATGTTCCGCTGTGCGACCTCCTCTCGGAGCAGCTTCACCTACCAATAGCTATTGAGAACAATGTGCGTGCTATGGCCTTTGGTGAAGCACTCCTGGGCAAAGGGCGAGCGTGGTCTGATTTTGCCTTCGTCTACGTTGGTACAGGTATCGGTGCCGGCCTCATTATCGATGGTCGGCTCTACCGGGGTGTTCATGGTGGCGCAGGGGAGATCGGACATATCACCGTTGATCCAGCCGGCAAGATGTGTGCGTGCGGCAATCGTGGGTGTTTGGAGACAATAGCTGCGGAGCCAGCTATTATCCGCAACGCACGCGCACAGGGAATAGTGCTTGATACGTTGGAGGGAAGGCCAAAAGAAGTGGTACATGCACTCGTCTCTCTGGTACGCACGCGAGAGAAGGCAGCGTGCGAAGTGGTCAAGAACTGCGGTGAATCCCTGGGAATCGCGTTGGCGATTCTCGTCGATATTTTCAATCCGAGTCGTATCGTCTTGCATGGGACTATCACTGAAGCGGGCGAGATATTCTTCTCATCTGCGGCTCACAGCTTGCAGCAGCACGCGTTTCTCACTAAAGATGAAACGGTGGAATTAGTAGCACCAACCTTTGGCGATGACTCGGGTCTGGTTGGCGCGGCGGCTGTTGCCCTCGATGCCGTGGTGCTGAATGGAGGGATGAGAGAGATAGCTGGAGCGGCAAGAGTGTAGGAAGCGTGCCTGCATATCGCATGTACATGTTGGTTGTTTGGGTGGCAAGCTCAACCCCTCTTCACTTACTGCCTCTGGGCGACACCGAGAGTCGTCCATACTGAAGTATGACACAAGGATGGGATACATGAAGAGAAATAGCGAGCGCGAGGCGCTCATTCCAACCATTGGACTGGCATGTGTTGCACGTCCAACCTTTGCAGTGGACTATGCACGCGAGAGTGCATCACAAGCACTCGTCGCACTGCTCGAACTGGGCTGGCCGCTCGTTGGAAATGCATCGTTACTCATGGATGTGCAATCCGCTCGTGAGGCTGCTCATGTTCTAAAAATGCAAACGCCGGACGTGCTGGTTATCCTATGCGCCACGTTTAGCGATGCCAGCATGGCAGTCGAACTCGCCGAGCAGGTACCAGTGCCAGTCTGCCTGTGGGCACTGCGTGAGCCTGGGCCTGTTGGTGATCGTCTCTGGCTCAACTCGCTGTGTGGAGCCAATATTGCATCTCATGCCCTGCAAAAGGTTGGGCGTATTGCCCACTATATCTATGGTAATCCTGGAGAGGCAGATCTGTTGACCCCACTAGCCACGTTCGCACGGGCTGCCGCAACGCGTAATCGCTTGCACCAGAGCCGTGTAGGTCTAGTGGGGCAAGCTCCCACAGGCTTTTATGGATGTCAATTCGATGAACTGGGCCTCGCGCACGTGATTGGCATAAGCGTCACCCAGATTGACCTTCACGATATTTTCACGGCAGCCGACGAGGTGGCAGTGCCTGACGTCGAGGCTGCCATTGTCTCGACCGCGGAGCGGTCGCCAAGTCTACGTACACTCGCGCCCACCGAGGTACGACACTTTGGTGAGGCATATGTTGTGTTACGTGAGACGCTGCGGGCGCACCACTTAGACGGCCTGGCGGTCCGGTGTTGGCCAGAGTTTCCGCAGCAGTTTCACTTGATGCCTTGTGCCACACTGGGGAGACTTGCCGACGATGGCTTCATCTGTGCGTGTGAGGCAGATATGCATGGTGCGGTGACTCTGCTGATACTGCAATGGCTGAGTGGTGCAGCACCTTTTTTAGCGGACCTGGTCACAATGGATGAAACGACCAATACGGTCTCACTTTGGCATTGTGGTAATGCTCCTGCGTGCCTGGCAAGAGAAGGGGAAGAACCACAACTGACTGTTCACTGCAATCGGAAGATTGGCGTCGCGGGCAATTTCGCACTCCGTCCCGGCCCCGCGACCCTGGCGCGTCTCGGGGTGGGTCCGCGCGGCTACCGCTTGCTCTACCTCGATGGTGAAGTACTTGACGAACCCACGAACCGCTTTGTCGGTAATACCGCTGTCTTCCGCCCGGCAGGTGAAGCAGGGCATCTGCTTGACAAGATTCTTCTCGATGGATGGGAGCATCATGTGGCTATTGTCGCGGGCCATGTTGCGCAAGAACTCGAAGCCCTCGCACAGTTGTTGGGCATCGAGGCCGTCACCGTGTGATGGAAGATCGGCTGCGTGATGAGAGTGTACTTTGTATTTCGTTCAATGTAGTCCAGTTTGTATCACGTGCGTTCGAGATTGCTCCCCTACCCGCCGACGCGCTATCGCACTTTACCACGCATCAGGCAGGAGAGAGGGAACGACAAGAAAGGTTGATAAACCATGAAGATCAAGGGCGATACGCTTGCCTCGGCATCTGATACTTCACACGTGGAAAGTTCCACTCTAGATCCGGTGACAGCACTCACCACGCGTAAATTATCGCGCCGTGAACTGATGAGCACAGGAGGAAAGGCTGCCTTAGGTGCCAGTGCATTAGGCACATTCCTCACTGCCTGTGGCGGCGGAGGGTCTGCCAGTTCCAGCGGTCCTGTCACCATTCAGTTCGCCGCGTTAGTAGACACAACGGGCGAGCAGACAGCAGAGATCGACAAATTCAACCAGCTGAATACCGGGAAGATTCATGCTGACTATGTACAACTTCCACCAGTGGCGACAGATCAATATAATAAGTTCGTGACAGCATTGCGGTCTCAGACCGCGACTCCGGATGTTTTGCATATTGACGTGACATGGCCTGCCCAGTTTGCTACCCCCGGGTGGCTGGCTCCTCTTGATCAGTATGCGTCGGCGAGTTATCTCAATCAGTTCTGGCCCAGTGCTCAAACGGTCGGGAAAGTGAATGGGAAGCTCTACGGTATTCAGCGCTACATGGATATCGGTATGTTGTACTACCGTACCGACCTAGTGCAGAAGTATGGTGGCACCGTTCCTCAGACACGCGATGATTTGCAGTCCATGGCGCAAAAGATCCTGGCAGGTGAAGGGGCGAAAGGCATCAAGTATGGCTACTTAATTCCCGGGAAGAAGATCGAGGCGATTGTCGATGAGTGGCTCGAATATATCTGGGGCAGTGGAGGCACCATCGGTCAACCCGGGAATCTGCATGTCAACGGCTCAGAGCACGTAGCGGCTCTGAAGTACATGTACGACCTGATCTACACATCAAAACTCGCACCTCCGGGCACGTCTACCTACGCCCCAAACGATATCCTCTCGCTCTTCAGTAATGGACAGGCCCCATTTATGCGCAACTGGTCCTTCGCGTATGCCATCGCGAATAACCCGGCCCGATCAAAAGTGGCGGGAAAGGTCGCCGTGGCACCGACACTTGCCGTGCCTGGACAGACCGGTCATGGCTGTACTGGGGGCTGGGTCCTGGCGATCAATGCTTTCTCCCAGCATAAAGACGAGGCATGGAAATTCATCGATTACATGTTGAGCAAGCAGACCCAGGCTTCGCTCTCTATGAACGCGGGTTTGATCTCAAGTCGGCCTGATGTCGTCAATGATCCCGCCGTACAAGCGAAAGTGACGTACTTCAAACAGATAGCGGCGATCCTCAACAGCGGTATGAATCGCCCCGCGCTAAAGAGCTATAACCAGTTCACCACGCCCTTGCAGGCCAGTATTAACGCGGTACTCAGCAACCAGGGATCTCCAGCTGACGCGTTGAGTAGCGTTCAAGCACAAGTTGGCTCTCTGACCTGAGTACGGTGAGGGCGCAATGAACCGCGTCCCTACCAGTCACGCGAGCATCAGAAAGGAATTCGGTCATGACAACTGTTCAAGCCCCGCCCGTGGCGGTCACGAGGAATGGGAGGCGAGGTGCTCTTGAGGGCCGCGAGGAACGCCTCGCCTGGATAATGTTGATGCCTGTGCTTCTCGCATTACTGATTATGGGTGTCTACCCCGCATTGAGTACCATCTGGCTTTCCTTCCAGCAGGGAGGCTCTTTCGGCCAGGGCATGGCAAGTGCTGGCCTTGCAAACTACATGCACTTGCTGCGCGATGTCCAGTTCTGGAGTGCTTTCAGGTTCTCGATTCTCTACAGTGTGATCACTGTTGTTGGTCAGATGTTCTTTGGGACCGCGTTAGCGTTGTTTGCCAATCGCAAGTTTCCAGGGCGCTGGCTGTTGCGAGCGGCAATCATTTTACCATGGGCCATTCCAACGGCCACGAACTCCGTCATATGGGCGTATATCTTCAACGACCAATACGGTCTCGTCAATAGCCTGTTAGAGCATCTTGGTTTGATGAATCCGTCACATCCCGTCGTCTGGCTGGGGTCGGCACAGTTGACGACGCTGCTCATCTATGTACTAGCAATTTGGAAAGCAAACTCTCTGGTCGCGCTGCTTGTACTAGCGGGGCTACAATCCATTTCCGACGACGTATACGAGGCGGCGCGTATCGACGGCGCGACGGCCTGGCAGACCCTCTGGCGTATCACGTTACCGTTATTGCGACCCGTCCTCATGGTGACGCTTATCTTGCGGACGATCGAGTCTTTACAGGCATTTGATCTCATCAGTGCATTCACCAATGGTGGTCCCGGCAACGCAACGCAAAATCTCGGACTCTACATTTACGTGCAAATTCAGCAGTTCGGCGACTTCGGCTACGGATCTACTATCGCGACGGTCCTGATGATTGTGACCCTCGCCTTTATCGTCCTCTACATGCGGACCCTTCACCGTCCCGGCGTCAGATGAAGCGCGAAGAAAGAAGGTATCTATGGCAACCATCCAAACGTCGATAGCGGTTCCACGTGCAGCCACGAGGCGAGTACGGTCTCCGCTAAACCATATCTCTGGACGTGCTCTGCTCTATGTCGTCCTGGTGATCATTCTCGTCATACAGTTCTTTCCCCTCATCTGGGCACTGCTGACCTCGTTGATGACGTCCCAGGAAACAACCACCGTTCCCGCGACACTGGTACCAGCACATCCGACGTTAACGAGTTACGCCGCCGCACTGCAAGGAGATATCGGGCGCTACTACACGAACAGCATTATTGCTTCACTCGTATCAACTGTTATTACTATGGTGCTGGCGACGCTTGCCGCCTATGCATTTGCACGGCTGCGCTTCCGCTACAAGACGCTGCTCCTGATCATCGTGTTGTCGCTGTCACTCTTCCCACCGCTGGCGCAGGTTATTCCTGTGTATCAGATACTGCAAGCACTGCACCTGATTGGGACATTGGGGGCACTTATTCTGCCCTACTCGGTCTTTGGATTACCACTTGCCGTCCTTGTGCTCATCGCGTTCTTTCAAGAGGTGCCCATTGAGTTCGAAGAGGCCGCGGCGATGGACGGCATGTCACGCTTGCAAGCGTTTGTGCGCATCATTTTACCGATGACGTTGCCAGGCCTTTTCACGACGGCAGTGATCGTGTTCGTGGGAGACTGGAACGAATACCTGTTCGCCTTAAACTATACCACTACAAACAGCTATACCTTGCCCGTCGGAATCGTGAACATCAGCCAGACGGAATTCACGACGAGCTTTAACCTGCTCTCGGCTGCAACCATTATGTCAGTGATACCGCTCGTTATCCTTATCCTGCTGTTGGAGCGGCATATCGTCTCAGGCTTGACAGCAGGAGGACTGAAAGGATAGAACTCATGGAACTCTATCTCGACACGGCGGATTTGGATGAAGTGCGGGCCGCTACCGAGTGGGGGGTATTGCGAGGCATTACCACCAACCCCAGTCATGTAGTGAAGGCTGGTGTGCGTGATATGCGCACACATATTCAAGAGATGTGTTGGATCGCTGATGTTCCCATCAGCGTGGAAGTGGTAACGCTCGATGCCGATGAGATGGTTGCTCAGGGTCTGGACTTTGCCTCCTGGTCACCTCATGTCGTTGTCAAATTGCCAACCGTCCCTGCGGGTCTGAGTGCCATGTCACGTGTGACGAAGACAGAGGTGACTGCTACCTGTGACGGATGCGCACATTTCGAGGGGTGCCCTATCCGTGCGCGTTTCGCTGCACAGGATGCACTTACCCGCATACCAGAGGTCAATGCCACGCTCATCTTCACGGTCAACCAGGCTATCCTGGCGTTCGCGGCAGGTGCAAGCTACGTTAGCCCATTTGTGGGGCGGCTCGATGCTATGGGTGAAGATGGGGTAACGCTCGTCGCTGACATCGCAGAGATTCTGCGTGTACAGCAGCAAGCGGGCAAGATCATCGCCGCCGCCATGCGTCATCCCCTGCATGTCAGTACCGCTGCCAAGGCTGGCGCACACATCGCTACGATGGCATATTCCATCTTGGTGCAACTGATCGAGCATCCCCTGACGAAACAGGGTCTGGCCGATTTCATGGCTGATTATGAACGGAGCCAGAAGCAGTGAATGCCCATCCTGTAGGGGCACTCATCGCGGATGCTCTGAGAAAAAAGGGACTGTATGTGCGGCGGTTGATCGAAGCCACTGCCCTCCCTGGCGGGCTTCGTGCGGTCGTTTCGCTTATTGCCTTCAGTGATGTTGGCGATGAGCGGCGTCCCATTATCGTAAGCGATGAACCGCTCTCATGGCAGACCACTAATACACATGTTCCCAACACACCTGCTGAGGTGAGCGTAGACGAGCCAATGCCGATGCTGCAGCAAACTATCCTGGAGGTGCAGGTACTCTCGCCGCGTATTGTCCGCGTGCGCCTGGGCACGCAGAGCGACCTCGCCCAAACACGGGACTTCGGTATGCTCGTATCAGGTGCGCTCAAGGCACTGGCACCACTGCCGCTTGCCAATCTTACCGAAGCAGCACAGGCTGTCACAGTCACGCATGCGGGTATCACGGTCTGCTTGCAATGCGATCCCTTCGCGATCAAAATCAGCTGTGAGGATGTGCCAACCGCTACACTTGAGACGGCCCTCGATGATCGCGATGTGCATGGCTTGCTTTGCACTCCCCCTCCTGGGACATTCCTCACGGGTGCGGATGTTCCAGAGGCGTTTTGGTCATGGGCACTAACGCCTGACGAGCATCTCTATGGCCTTGGCGAACGTTTCAACCGTCTGGAGCGTCGTGGCGAGCATGTCACGCTGTGGGCGACTGACGCCTGGGGCACAACGACCGACGCCTCGTATAAGTACGTGCCATTTCTGCAATCCTCGCGCGGTTATGGACTTTTTTTCCATACGTCAACGCCTGTGACGCTGAGCCTGGGCACCTCTTCAGTGCGTGCCGCTACAGCATGTGTGGGTGAACCGGGCTTGGATCTTTTTGTCGTTTTCGGCGCGACCCCTAAGGAGATAGTAAGCGAGTATACACGCCTGACGGGACGTGCTACCATGCCGCCGCGCTGGGCATTTGGCGTCTGGCTCTCGCGCTGCCGCTATCAGAGTAGAACTGAGGTGGAAGGCGTGGCGGAGCGGGCACGAGCTGAGGATGTGCCATGTGATGTGCTGCACATTGATCCTGCCTGGCTGGAGCGGCCTAATCTTTCGTGTGACTTCGTCGTGAGTGAAACAGCCTTCCCTGATCTCGTAGGCATGATTCGTTCACTTGGTGAACATGGCTTCAAGATATCGCTTTGGGAATTACCTTATATAGTATCCGATGCTCCTCGTTACCAAGAGGCACGAGACGCAGGCTATTTTCTACGCGATGAGCAGGGTGAAGCGATTTGTGCTGACTTTGGTATCCCAGCTTCCGATGGTCGTATTCATGCGGTCCTCGATTTCACGAACTCGGCTGCACGTGCATGGTGGCAGGATCAGCATCGCCCATTGCTACACGCTGGTGTGGCTGTCTTCAAGACGGACTTTGGTGAGGGCGTTCCGTTGGGTGCTCATGCGTTTAACGGCATGACAGGCCACGAACTGCATAATCTGTTCCCACTTCTCTATAACGCCGCCGTTCACGAGGTCATCACCGAGGAAACAGGACGACCAGGTATGGTGTGGGGTCGTTCTGGTTGGGCAGGGAGCCAGCGGTATCCAGCACAATGGGGGGGCGATCCCAAAACCGATGTGTGGTCGATGGGCTCCTCGCTGCGCGGGGGACTCAGCCTGGCACTCAGTGCTCCTGGCATCTGGACGCACGACATTGGTGGTTTTTACGGCCCGCCTCCCTCACCAGAGCTCTATATTCGCTGGGCGGAGTTTGGCTTGCTTTCTCCACTCGCACGTGCCCACGGCACAACGCCACGTGAACCCTGGGAATTTGGCGACGAGGCGTTGGCGGTCTTTCGACGCTACGCGAAACTGCGCACGCGGCTCAACCCCTACCTGTACACGGTTGCATGGGAAGCGCACGAACGGGGGCTACCTATGTTGCGTCCCCTGCTGCTCGAGTTTCCCGACGACCCGATCACAAGAGGTATCGAGGACGCGTATCTACTGGGTGCTGACCTGCTCGTGGCTCCAATCTTCAGTGAGTCTCACGAGCCGGTTGCACGCAACCTCTACCTGCCTGCGGGGGAGTGGGTTGATTTCTGGACCGATGAGCGTATTACCGGTGGACGGTATGTTACGCGCGTGTCGGCACTTGACACTATACCGGTGTATGTACGTACCGGAACGATTCTTCCGCTCGGTCCGGAGCGTTCCTTCATCGGCGACGCACTACCTGATCCCTTGACCTTAGAGGTGTATCCAGGGACAGAAGGGCGGGCACGTATCGTGTGGGATGCGGCTGGAGCCACTACTGAGCTTCACTTGCAACGTACCGATCAGGGTTGGCAGGTAGACATTCTTGGAGATCATGTTGTCGCCTGGCGTGTACGCTGGCACACAGAAACGGGCATCAAAGAAGCAGACCTGGGCCGCGTTGCTACCGCAAACACGATCATGTAGTGTACAGGAACACTGTACCATTCCACATCGATACAGTGTTCTTGGCTACGATCAGGAGGGTGAGAAGAGGGCATCGAATGTCTGTATCAGCTAATAAGAAATCAGAAATTGGCACGAAACTTCTACGATTGCGCGAACGCATGACAGCCCTTCACGTCGAAGCCGTCACGCTTAATTCCGTTGCGAACACGGCGTGGCTCACTGCTGGTGCGACAACCTATGTGAACGTGGTGAGCGATACCGCAGCGTCTTCTATCATAGTCATGATGGACCGGGCATAGGTTGTGACGAGTAATATCGAGGCACCGCGATTACGCCAGGAAGAAAGGCTAGAAGATCTGGGCTTCGAGATGGTAGAGGAGTTGTGGTATAACCGTGGGAAGCGTACCACGCCTCTTCTCGCGAATAAGCGTATCGGGCAGGACGGACCTGGGAACGGAGTGACCCTGAGTTCCGATCTGCAACAGTTGCGATCTGTGTTACAAGCCGAAGAAGTGGTACGTCTTCGGCATGCGAGTACTCTTGCCGCAGAGATTATGGATGAGGTGATTCGCTCTGTCCGTCCCGGTATCTCTGAATACGAGGTGGCGGCACGAGTAGCGGCTGCAAGTTACAAACGCGGTGGAAATGCGGTCGTCAACCTCGTCGCCAGTGACGAGCGCATCTACGACTATCGTCATCCCCTGCCGACAAACAAGGCGGTTAGGCATTACGCTGAGATCGTCCTCTGCCTACGCTATCGGGGCGTAACTCCGTCGATCACGCGGCTTATCCACTTCGGTCCGCTGTTATGGTGGCCCTACGATGGCTGTCACCTGAGTGGTTTTCCGTCATCGTGGGTCTCTCTACTAACAATGGTAGGTTGTGTGACATCGGCTCATATGTTTTCCTTGATGTCAACCCCGATGCCACAGAGGTTCTTGTGCTTTGTCAGGAAGGTATGATGCGATTGTCAGAAAGGTTTGCCGTGAGTTGAGCTTGAACTGTTCAGCTTTGTAGAGATGCATTGGGGCGGCGACATGGTAAATTAACTGAAGGGTGGACCGATTTTGCTCTGAAGGGTGGGAATTTGCTCTGAATCATGGGAATTGACGCTTCGATGCCTGGGAAATCCCCTCCCCATCTGACGCGCGAACCATCGACATCTTGTAAATTGGGAGGAGAAAAAGAAAGGCTCATGTTCGTTCTCTTCAAGGAGGTATCTGATCAGAGTGAGCAAGAGGTAGGCCCAGGATACCTGTAAAAACTACTCATCTGGAACTGCCGTGTGATATGCTGATACCTGCGGCTTTAGAGAATCAGTTGACGAGAAGGAATGCATTGCGAGTGAAGGCGCGTCTTGTCGTGGAGGCTGCTAACGGTCCGACGACGCCTGAGGCCGATCTCATTCTGAATGAACGTGGTATTACCATTGTTCCTGATATTCTGGCTCATGCTGGCGGCGTGACGGTCAGCTATTTTGAGTGGGTACAGGATTTACAACGGTTCTTTTGGAGTGAGTCGGAGAGCAATTCTCGGCTGGAAGCGATTATGGTGCGTTCCTACCGAGCGGTTCATGAAGAAGCGATTGAGCAGCGGGTCAATTTGCGTATGGGGGCTTACTTGCTGGCTGTAGCCCGTGTGGCTGAGGCTACCGAATGAAGGGGAGTTTATCCCTAATAATAAAAGATTGACTCATAGCAGGCCCTTTCACACGGTATTGTCATAGTGTGGAAGGGCCCTTATTTTCTCTCTTGTGCGCTCTCTTTACTTTTTGCGTTCCAGCAGAACAACGGGGACCTTGCGTGTGATCTTCGCCTGCAGCTCAGCGAGAGCAGGTATCTTCTGTAACTGGATGCTCCCGAGGCGGTCCCACTCCGCGCTGTCGATGACGGTGGCTCTGGCCTCGAACTTCTCAGTGCCGAGTTCGACAGTCACAGCAGGATGCGCGACCAGGTTGTGATACCAACCGGGATTGGTTGGCGCGCCCCTATTCCCGGCGAAAACGTAGATGCGACCGCCTTCGGACAAATATACCAGTGGGCTGATACGAGGTTCGCCACTTTTTGCTCCCGTCGTCGTCAGCAGAAGTAAGGGGACGCCAACGAATTGACCACCAACTTTGCCCCCGTTAGCACGGAACTCTTCGATGATCCGGCGATCCCAGTCATTCAAGTCATTTATCTCAGTCATGAAATCCTCCTCGTGATAGAATTTTATACGTCTCCTGGGCCTCCCTCATGAGAGGTGAATATGCCAGTCTTTTGACTCGTGTTTTCTCAAGGCTTCCCCAGTAGACGTCTCCAGAATATTCCACTCAAGCGAGCCAATGTCTCACCAGGGTGGGAGAGCGGCACTCTCGGATGACCCGCGTTCTTCCAGTCCATCTCGTCTCTAGGCCTTCCGTCTCCCCGTAAGCCGCAACCCAACCTCTATCAACCGACAAGGTGCTGCCGATGGTGAACAGGGCCTCGTCCGAACAAAGGGAGAGAACCGCCGCTGCGATGTGCCTCACTGGTGCCAAAACGCCCAGTAAGAGAGTGCCCACGATGGTCATGTTGTCCACCTGATTTCTTGCTGCTCTTTTTCCGCAGACGCTTCGGGACATGGACGAAATCGGGAGGCCTTCACCCAACCACGACAAAAGACTCGTGTCGTCGCTACTTCTTCGACCAACCTGCCTGGACATCACCTCTCGTTCTTGAAGTAGTGATCTTGGTCGAGATCCGCCAGGAGAGCGGGTTGCACGGGATGCCACCCCAACCGCTGTTGGGTCAGCGTGCTCGATGCCGGGCTGTCCATTGAGAAGAACTGTCCGAGGAAGCCGAAGTGGTCGCCGGCTTCCTCGACAGACAGAGCGACGACCGGAACGCCCAGGCGGCGGCCAATGACGCCTGCGATCTCGCGCACCGGCACTCCTTCGTCGACGACCGCGTGCAGCACTGATCCCGCCGGGGCCTTATCGAGCGCCAGGCGGAACAGATGGGCCGCATCGAGTCGGTGCACGGCGGGCCAGCGATTCGATCCGTCGCCCGGGTACGCCGACACGCCTTTCGCGCGAGCAATGGTGATGAGGGTCGGGACAAAACCGTGGTCGCCCTCGCCATGGACCGACGGAGGCAGTCGCACGACTGACGAGCGCACGCCGCGCTCAGCCAGCGCGATTGCCGCGTTCTCCGATGCGATCCGGGGTGCGACCGACCCGGCGTCGGCCACGTCCTCCTCCGTCCCGAGACGCCCCGGTGGGAGCAAGAATGTGAGCATCAATGTTCCCGAGGTGACCACGAACGGCTTGCCGGAGCCCTCGAGCGCTGCTCCGATTGTCTCGATGGCATGCAAATCCGTTTCAGCAGCCCTCGCAAAATCGGAAAAATCGTGCATGAAGGCGGTATGAATCACGCCGTCGGATGCAACCGCTCCGCTGCGCAGGCTGTCAAGATCATCAAGCGAGCCACGGTGCGCCTCTGCGCCGGCAGAGGCTACTTGCGCAGCGGCTGCATCTGAGCGCGCGAGACCGAGGACCTGATGCCCCGCCTCGATCAACTCGCGGACGATGGCGGAGCCGATATAACCGGTCGCTCCGGTAACGAAAACTCTCATAGGAAATTCCTCCATTAATGAGACGTAAGATTGGGGTTTGGGTCGTGTGACCACACCATACGTGCGTCGGTTCGGCTAGCAATGCAGCCAGCATCTCTCCCGACGACAAGCGTCCTTGCACGACTACGCATCGATACCATGTCCTTGATGAGAGCCGCACATTATTGTAGCGCGTGACCATCCAGGCGTGCTTCCCATTGGGCATCTCAAAACGATACCATGGTGCAGTCGTACGCAAATCCTTCAGAACAGGAAATGGATGTTGTTTGAGTTCCGGTGCTGTAAAATCTCTCATGGTGGAGTGTGACACGCTCTTCTCTTTTCATTTTTTCTGTCTAGCGTAGCGACAAGTTGATGCCTTTGCAACAACTTGTTACAATAGACAGTGTAGGCCCTTAAGTGTTTTTTTGACGAAAGGGTACAACGTGCGATATAAGTATGCATATATCGCACATTCCCCGATTTTGCCTCGCTCACAACCCTCGTCATCCCGCTTCTTTCCTAGCTGAGGTCCTTTCGTGTTACTCTGTGTAAATACTTTTATGAGATGGCGGTAAATTTTGATACTTATTTGGAGTAATGCCAGCATTACCCTTTCTTTCCTCTTGTGATAGAAAGCGCTTTGCAGGCCGGTCTCAAGGTTCACCTATTGAAGAAATCATTGGGAATATACGTCAGATAATTATCAAAAAACTGCGCCTTCTCACAAAAACATTTACACATTGAGCTTCCTACCGTTGCTGAGAGTCCCTCCAGACAAAGGCGGTTACTGATCTGTCGCCAGCCGCAAAGTAGCATCTGAAAAGAGCAGACTGCCGACATGTCAGATGGCGTAAAGATAATGAAACTAATCTGCATACAAAGAAAACCCAAAGGTGTATGCGGTTAGAGAAATGATCCGCATACATCATCAAGAAACGTTAGAGAATGACCAATCCTCTGACACCACGTGCCATTTTTCGCCGGCGATGTTCGTCGACGACTCTTTTGTTGACACCAATCTCTAAGCCGTGAGCTGTAAGAGATTGCGAGACGCCTTTCGCCTTCTTCGGTTCGTATCCGTGTGCCTCGCACCAATTTACATAGGAGGTCATGATGGTGCTGTTCGCTACCCATGCCCCTTCCACTCTTTTACCGCATTCTGCTAGCCACAATCCAACCGTGTCTTGTCCTGATAGCTGTGCCTGTGGAAGACGGTGGATCGCTTTAGGAGGATGAGGCCCCTGCCCTTCGTGTTGATACCACTGCTCCAGCAGTTGCTCCAGTTTGCGAGGCGTGTCTGTTTCCTCCAACGGTGTATACACAGTGACTTTGAGATCTGGCGTGTCAAAGACCTGAAAGGTGAGACGTTCAAACAGGAGATACCCCACCTGTGGATGGTTGAGCGTTTTCCGCCCTTCTTGTCCACTACGTACTTCATGATCAGGCCACCAGGCGCGAAATTCAGGGCTGCAGAGCTGGAGATCATGGATCAACTCAGTCAATTGGGCGTCTCCAGGATAACGACCACAACTGCTCCGGAATTGTGCTAAGATATGTCGCGCATCTTCTTCCCAATCGACGACGTATTGCCGAGACCTGGGATCGGTGAAGATGCCCCAGATCGTATTGCGTTCGCGGGTGGTCATTCGGCGGAAATCACCAAAGACAGCGCATCCGGCATCGTTCCAGGCCAGGATATCCCATCGTCTTCCTGACACAAAGGCTGGACGAGTGCCAAACTGATCAAGTAAATGTTGTAACGCTGGACTCACGATCTCGGTTTCCTGCAAAAGTGCCGGAGGTGCCTGTTGCTGGGCTAAGAGGAAGAGATGGCTGCGTTCATTCGCATCCAGGCGCAACGTCTGCACCAGGCGCTCTAAGACCTGCGTTGAAGGCGTAATAGAACGTCCCTGCTCTAACCAGGTGTACCAATCCACGCTGACACCCACCATCTGTGCCACTTCTGCTCGTCTGAGTCCAGGCGTTTTGCGCCTGCTTCCTCGCGGCAGTCCCACATCTTCAGGCGTAAGCCTTGCCCTGCGCGTCCGCAGAAAATCTCCAAGTTCATGCAGGCGATGGTCTTGTTGTTGAGGCTTCAGTACCAAACGCTCCTCCTTTGCTCAGGGGTTGGGAACGATGACCGAGTGAACCATAGGAGTCCCATTCCTATGAATCTTGCTCATCTTGTTCTAGTATCTCCATTAGTATACCATAGATATGCAGGCGAAGTGCCTGCAAGAAGTCAAGTGAAAGACAAGGTATGACACAATGGATTTAAGACTGGCAGGAAAGAGGGCACTGGTGACCGGATCGAGTTCCGGGATAGGCGAGGCGATAGTGAAGCTGCTCGCTGCGGAGGGCGTTGCTGTCGTGGTGCAAGGTCGCAACGAAAGCCGAGCCAACGCTGTAGCCGAGGCGATCCGCGTCGGCGGAGGGAAAGCCGAGGTCGCTCTTGGTGATCTCACCACCGACGCCGGAGCTGATGCGGTTGCCGTCGCGACGCTCGCTGGCGGACCTCTTGATATTCTGGTCAACAACGCTGGAGCCGTTGGCATCTTCCTCTCATGGACGGAGGCGACAGTTGCGGACTGGGCCCAGACATACAACACCAACGTGATTTCTAGCGTGCGGATGATCCAGCGTTTGGTACCGCAGATGCGCGAGCGACACTGGGGGCGGGTGATCCAGATTGGCGGCGGTCTGTCGCAACAACCGCCGAAGTGTGACCTGCAATCCGGCAGAATGGTTCCAATTTGTCGAAGCGGCGGCGGAATTGGAGCCAGGTAGGGTCAGGCTGGTCTAACGTCTCCTTGAGGGGGATGGTTTCTCCACGCCCGGCCGCAACCAGACACAACCCAAGCGGATGATCGTACTGTAAACGCCCCTGGTCTGTCACTTCCTTGATGAACATCAGGTGTTCCAAAGAAAGATCATGCGCATCATCCACCACCAAGCACTGCGTCCCATATTGGTGCAGGTGTCCCATGAGTTTGGGCTTGCGAGTGCGCCAATGTCCTCGCAGCGGCAAGCCAAGGGCCGTAAAGAATTGGTCGCCCAGCGCCTGCTCTTCTTCATTGTTTTTCGGAGCCACGACCGCGAGAATCGTACGGGAGCCTGCCGTTTTGATCATATCGCGAATGCCCATGGTCTTGCCTGCGCCCGGATCAGCGACAATGACATGCCAGGAACGCTTGTACCAGGCGGAACGCAGCATCGCTTGAAAACGTTTTTCGAATGCGGTTTCGACGAAGATTTCCTTTCTGAAGAGGGGATGGGTCATGGCAAGGGCTCCTCTCGGAACGTGCGAACGGCTAAGGCACGTACAGGACGATCAGGGTCGGCATCCGGGACGGCAGGCGGCAGTGTTGGCACTGCCCGTTTCTTGGCCTCGATACTCGCTAATTGCTCAACGACTTCTGCTGGATGAATGTCTTGCCGTTGGCGATCCCATTGACGCGCTTGCTCGACTTGACGAATCTCTGCGCTTCGGCGTTTGCGTGCTGACCCCGCTTCATCCTGGATGCGAGCGCGGACTGGCAGCCCTTGTTCGCGGGCGATCTTGGCCTGCATCTCATCGTGTTGGCGCATGGCTCTGGCTTCCCACTCACTGACGCGACCTCCCATGAGTTGTGGACAGTAGGCTTCCCCAACGTAGACCCCGTTCACAAAAATGTAGAGAACACCCACATCGCGGCGGTCGTAATACACGTCAAACTCGCGGCCAGCGAGCCTGGAGAGCAGACCAGGACAGACAACAGCGCTCCAGTTCTCCAGCTTCATGCCTCCTGCTTGCGCCGCTGCGTGCGCATCGTGGACGCCGTAGGACGTGTTGGGCAGACGGCGTTCAAAACGCTGGGTCATCCACCCAAAGAGCGACTCGACGGTCCCTTTCGCTGATGGGCAATAGGGCGGTGCCTGTTCGGTAATGATCTGTAAACGATCAACGAGCACCTGCCGCGCCCGCTCCGAAGTGAAGATCTTGCCCCTGTCATGAAAGACGATGGCCGGTTTCCCCGAACAGGGCCAGGGATGCTGGCACCCCGCTTGCGCGACGAGACGATCTTTCGGCTCTAGCGCAAGCTTTAAGAGCCGCATATAGTCCTCCTCCTTGAATGTCCCCAGAGAGAGAACGGCTGAGAGGATCGCCGCCGTTTTGACGCAGATGAGCACGGCGGCATGGACGCGGCTGGCAACCGTCGTCCCATCGGGGGTGACGACGTACAGGTCCATCGTGTGCTCATCAACCTGGGTAAGCAGCGCAGGAGCCGGAATGGAGAGCACAAAGGACTCGGCAGACTCGCGTGGACGTGGAACCGATTTGGCCCCTTCGCGCACGGCCACCAGTTCCGGCTCCATCTTCAAGCGTTGCACCTCCTTGCGCACCTGAGCATAGGAGGGAAGTTTGACCGGCTTGCCTGTTTCCTCCGACAAGCGCGTCGCAACTTGTTGCATTTCGGTGTGCTCCCGGATCGCGGTCATCGACAGACGGGTAGGCAGCAAATACAGCCGACGGATACACTCCTGGAAGGCCGGGTGCATGGCCGTCTTTCGGGTGTAGCTGCCATAGGGCACACAGGCAATTGTGCCCAGCTCACGGGTCCGCTTGACGAGGCGCGAAAGCGTTGAGCGTGGGATACCTGCGTCTTTGGCGACTGGGTTTGAGGTGCTCCGGCCAGCACCTGCTCCACGGCCCGCAGATTGCGGTGGAATTGCTCTCGCTGAGGCTTCGGCAAACGGGAGGCATCAAACGTCGGTCCCGCAACGAGGGCGAACGGCGCGCGTGAGATGGGAGCCGCTGGCTGTGCGTCTGGTTCAGGCAGGAGCGGGTCAGGAACAAGAGGGGGAGCATCAGGTGGCAGCAGGGCCAGGGGAAGGGTACGATCCAGTGAGAACTGCCCCAGATCGACCAACAGATGTCCCTGTGCCGCGCTGTCTCCCACAACCTTCCAGATCGCTGCTTCCACCAGATTGACGGGGAACTTGTGTTCAAGACGGCTCGCCACCTCGCAGACAGGGGCCATTTCTCCCCAAGGCCAGACTTCTTGCAAGGCGGCGGCAATTTCGCCAAAGGCGGGAAACGTCTTGCGCCTGGCATGCAAGAAGACCAGATTGTAGTGGCGAAATTTGGTCAGCGTGCGCTCGGTCCCAATCCAGAAGACGCCCCGTTGCAGGCGTGCAAGCCTTCGTGCGGCTTCCGCTTTGGCGAGGTTGCGATCACCTCGTTTGTCATCCTCCATGCCCGCCTCGGCGATGAACGGTTTCCCGTTTGTCAACGTTCCCACCGCATCGGGCAGGTAGTCATGGGGCTTGTCCTCAAACGTGTAGCCAATCGTGAATGGCGCGTGTTTCGGGATCGGCAGTCGGTACGTCGTGGCAAACTGCGGGCCAATGCCACCCCGCGCGTAGCTCTTCACCTGGGGATGACCACTAAGCAGCACTATCACTAACTTGACACAGAAGGAGACGTTCTTCGAGCTGGCTACAGAACGGCTGCCTGACAGTGGAGCCCGTTTTGAGGCTCGGAATCCATCCTGAAATGGAGCGGCCCGCTATTTTGAACAGATCAATACCTTCGACAGCCAGTGCAACCATGAGCAATCCCGCCGATCCTTGGGCGTCCGTCTTCCGTCTTCCAACGGTTTGTCAAGCTCTCGATGAGGCACGCAATTTACATATTTAGAGAAAAGTATATCAGATGGGGAGCGGTTTTTCCAGGCATCGCATTCCCTCTTCTGAAAAAGTCTGGAACCAACGATGGATGGTTCATTCAGGCGACTTGCACCGCTGGTTGAAGTTCGACCTGGTAGCCTAACTTCTCCAGCCGACGCACGAGCCGTTTCTCCGT
>JAABUZ0100002042.1_pt1 | contig 35169 bp, 24 predicted proteins | sample 5562091 | NCBI WGS metagenome assembly JAABUZ01 (sample SAMN12813069, study PRJNA571459) | rock metagenome | isolation source: Antarctica rocks | place: Antarctica: Victoria Land, Linnaeus Terrace sud | collected 2015-12-21 | reverse complement strand
TCCACTCCTCGCCAAATTCGCCCAGCGGCAGAACTGCCAGCGGCTGCGTCCAATCGCCTTCCGGGTAAAAGCGCATCTCGGCGCAGGTCAGACTGGAGACGCTTTGAAGCCGCCCGCGAAACTGATAGGTCTCACCGGGGCGCAGCACTTTGCCGGCCTGCGCGATCCCAGCCCACTTTTCGGCTTCCCGGTTGACCAGGCGCAGGCATTGAATGCCATGCCCGGAGCCGCCCGTCTCGGCCTGTATCTGAACATCCAACGCGGGCGAGTTTTCAATCACAAACTGGGAGTTGTCGTCAATCTGGAACGGGCCTTCGTCGCCGGGCGCGGCGAACCAGGCATTATGCTCATAGCCTGAATGATACCAGTCTTCGTGCGTCCAGTCGGTTTTATAACCCCGGCTCGTGTCGTTCTCATCGTACCAGAGGTCGTACCACGATGTATTGATGCCCTTGTACGGCGTCCAGGGTTCAAAGCTGCGGTTCCACAGCATCTCGCCCCACATCGGCTCGACTTGGATGCCGTAGCCAAGCTCAATAAAGTTTCCGTAAAGCAGCTCGCTCACGGGCGTATCCGTCAATGCCTGCGAGGTGACGGTAAAAATGGTTGGTTGTTCTGGTGTCATATGCCGCTCGATTTATTTTTTGCCGTGCGCCGTCAGCGGAAGCCATCTGCACAAGCACCGTCCCGTCTGCCATGTTCATCGTTGATCCGTGGATGGTCAGGGTCTCGTTGAGCTTGTCCCGGCGGGTCGGATTTGCCAGCAGGCCGATCCGCACCGTCACCGGACTTGCTCCAGCGGATGAGTTCCTGCACGTCAGCACCAACTGAAGGCGCTTGCTGGCGCTCGGCCACAAGCGCTCGTCTTGGATAAACGCAAACCCACCCTGCTGCACGACCGCCCGCGTAATGTCTTTGCCGCCCAGACGGAAGCCGACGGTCCAGTTGTGGCCGGGATCGTCAATGTCGGCGTATAGCACCGGACTCAAATCCATCCAGGTGCTTTCATTGTGCAGCGACAGGTCAATGACCTGGGTGGCCGAGAAGCGGCCATTCGCCAGCCGGGTGATTGGTACGCGGAGGCTGGCTTCCGTGCTTTCTCGCGGCAGCGTCCCAGTGTTTGCCCTGGCTTCGCGAACCGACGCCGCAAGCGTGGTAGGCATCGCGCAGAGATGCAAACCGGACGTGGGCAGGCCAGGAATGGCCGGCAGGCTCAGCCGTGCCCAGTGTACCGGGTCAATCAAGTGGTGGATCAGCCAGAAGGCAGCGCCCGTCACGGTGTTAGCCGGTGACCCATCCACGTTTGTTTCCGGCAGAGTTGGTGTGTACGTGTCGTAGGCATAGTCAGCCCAGATGTCGGGCTTCGCTCCCTGGTTTTCTTGGTACCGGACACACTGCTGAACCGTCGCCAGCCATTGCGAGGCAGGAAGCTGGCCCGGCGAGACCATCACCATCGCCAGCTTGTTGAGGCTGTGCGCGTATTTCACGTCTGAAACGCTGCCCTGCTGCATCCCGCCAGAATTAGAAGCCCACAGGTCAAGCGGGCCATCGGTCGAAACCCCGTCCGAATTGTTGATGTCGCTGATGCTGCTGGGATCGTTATGCACATCGCCGTTGAACGTCCAGGGGCCATTCTGCGCCAGACACGGGCGCGTAGTTCCGGCGGGCAGGCGGTAGGTTTTACACTGGCTTTGCTTGGCAGTGTCTACTCCGTAGTTGAGGCTGGTATAAGTAATGGTGAACCCGGCGTTCAGCAGTTCGTCCATTTCCTGGGCTTCGGTGGCCAGCGTGTACTGGCCGCCGTTTGGGAAACCGCCCAAGCCCGTGTAGCGCGAATCAGATTCGAAGTAAGCGTTCTGATGCGTCATAAGCGGCTCAATCTGAGCGCTTGTAGTGCCTGGGCTGCCCACCGTGGGCAGCATCTGGATGAAGTTGACATAGAGACCGTCGGCATTGGCCCGGACATAGTTCCACTGATTGGGGTTGGCTGCGAGCTGCCCCCAGCCATTCAGTGACCCGACGTACACCCGTGAAGCACGCAGAGCGACGGGCGCATTGACGGTGAAGGTTTCAAATGAGCCGACCGAGGTTCGGTTGGCTATTAAGGGACTGCTGCCGGTGTTGTCGGCGCAGACATAGTGTCCGTTGACCGCCGCCCGGAGGCCGATGTTATTGCCGCCTTGATCCACTTCCGTGAATGTTTCCGCAGAGCCGAGCGTGGCGCTGTCGGCGATCAAAGCACTGTTGCCGCCGTTGGCCGCGTCAACATATTTGCCATTGGCCGTGGCTTTGAGAGCAATGTTGCCGTTGCCGGCATTGACCACAGTGAATGTTTCCCAGGAGCCGGCGACGGTCCGATTCGCGATCAAGGGACTGCTGCCACCATTATCGGCACAAACATACTGCGTGTTGATCACGGCTTGGAGCGTAACATTGGCACCGGGTACCAGTAAACTCGCCTCGGCGGGTCGTGCGAGCGCGGCGAGACCAAAAGCCAGTGCCAACGGCGGCACGGCGAAGCCGGGAATGAGCCGGGGGTTGAGGAAACATGTCATCGGGATATTCTCCTTTGAGTGTCGGTCTGCAAAAACAACTGTTATCCCTCCGCATGTCTGCGAAGAGAGCGATCACCGCAATATGAAAAAATAGTTCTTTGACGCCGGGAGCGCCGCGCTTCGCGGGGCTACGATCAAGCCAAGAATCTGAGTGCCGCACCTTCCAGGCCTGCCCTCCGGGTAGCCAGTGCTGACCAGTGCAGAAGCGGTTCTTCTTGGCGTCTGCGCTCCATACTCCAATAAAGCCATAGCCGTGCCATTCATGGCAGGATTTTCTTCATGGCATGACGCAAAAAGCAGGCACAGGAGAAAGCCTGTGCCGCTCTTGTCTTTATTGCAGATGTGTCCACATCCACGCGACAACCGGGTTGGAGGTGCTGCCCGGTGGCTGCCAGTGATAAGGCACAAACCGCGTGGCAACGCTGCTGCCACGCAGCCACTTGGCATGACCGTCTTCCATCAACCAGTTCGTGCCGTCGTTGTGGCGCGGTCCGGGGCTTTCCGTGCCGTCTGCCGCCAGCGAATTCAAACAGCCGGGATCATGGTTTCGATCTGCTACTCTGCCAATTGTATACACATAAACATTCTTGCCTTTGTCCTTGCCGTAAAGGAAATTGTTATTGATGTCGGCGTAAACGATGTTGTCCGAGAAGTCTATCGGAGACTTGTAAGGAGAACCATTCTCCTGCGAGTCAGTCATATTAATGCCCGATCCGCCGGTCACTTCGTCGAGAATAACCGTGTCCGTCGGGCCGTCAAAGTCGGCTAGCGTCGCGCCGACGGAGCCGGTATTGAAGGCATACGAGATTGGGTACAGTGCGACGCCATTGACGACGCTCTGCGGCGCGGAGTCGTCAGGGCAGTGATAGACGCCGGTGCTTTTGATGTAGGGATAGATTTCCCCTGCCCAGCCGCTGCCGATGTAGCCATCATTGTAGCCATTAACGGTCTTGACGCCGCTAGGAAACCGCTCATCGTTGTCGTTGTTGTACTGAATGAATGCCAGGCCGATCTGCTTTTCATTGGACAGGCAGGCGGTTTTGCGTGCGTTTTCGCGCACTTTCTGAAAGACCGGGAACAAAATCGCCGCCAGTATTGCGATGATGGCGATAACGACAAGCAATTCGATGAGCGTAAAGCCGTTTTGCTTTGTCCGAGTGATAACAATCCGCTGTGTTTTCATTGTTTTCCCTTTCATGTTATGATCGCTGAGAAGAGATGCATATTTTGGTTTTCCAGTGTCTTCTCGGTCACTGGACGAGGCGTATCAAAAGAACCCGTAGGGGCGCTGCTTGCTGCGCCCTCTGCTCCGAATCTTACTCCTTTCTCAATCCGTCACTTCACGCCAAGACTGCGCGGGAAAAGCCTGCCGAGATTCGCCCCTTCGTCAGTTTCGAGCGCCGCGCCGCGAATCAGCAGCGGGACGGGCAGAACGTAGACCTGCGGGGACAGGCCGCCGGCTTCGATGCCGTCGAGCAGAGTCTCGCAGGCGGTTTCGCCGAGATTGTCGAAATCCGGGTCGGTCGTCGTGAACGCCGGCTGGAACCAGCGGGCCGCCATGCTGTTATCAAAGCCCGCGACATAAACCGTCTCAGGGACACGCACTCCCCGCGCGGACAACAGCTCAATCAGGTCCATGGCAACGATGTCGCTGCAAGCGATGATCGCATCGGGCGGCTCCGGCAGCGACAGCCATTCGTCTAAAATCGGTTCCAGGCGCGTTGCAATGTGATCGGTCTTGACCCGGCGTACCAGCGCAGGATTGACCGGCAGGCCGTGTTCGCGCATGGCTCCCAGATACCCCTGATAACGCGCTTCCAGGCCGGGATGGTGGGCCTTTTCTTCGTAAAAGACAAGCCCAATCCGGCGGCGGCCCTGCCCCAAAAGCCAGTGCGTGAGCTGCGCCCCGGCACGCTTGTTGTCAAAAATGATCTGCGTGTGGCCCTGCTCGCGGGTGCAGGTATCCAGCAGAACCAGCGGAACGCCCAAATCCTCGGTCCGCAAATAATCCCGCTCCTGCAAATGCCCCTGCCGCAGGGTTGGGTATAAAATCAGGCCCTTTGCCCCGGCGGCGATCATCTCCCGCGCCGCCGTCCGCTCGTGAGCCACGCTGTCGCCGGAGCCGGCCATCAGCACCCGGCAGTTCCGCCGATGCGCGACCGTGTCAATCCCGCGAAAGACATTCTGCGCCAGCTCCGCGCCGTACAGCGGGGCGATATAGCCAATGGTCAGACGCGCCGGCGTCGCGGCCAGCTCAGGATCAGCGCCCGACGTTAGCGCGAACGTCCCCCGCCCTCGTTCCTTGACCAGCACCCCTTCCGCCGCCAGCGCCGCCAGCGCTTTGCTGATTGTCGGGCGGCTGACACGGTACTGCTCCTGAAGCGCATTCAGAGTCGGCAGCCGCTCCAGCCCCTGGCTGGACTGCATTGAGCGCAAATCTTCCCGGAGCTGCTCTTTGACGCGCAGATATAACGGCTCGAATTTCATCTTGCAGAATGCTCCTTCAGCCGTGGCCGCAATCGGTAAACCCATTTAACCATTGGGCTGATAAACCTCATTATAATACAGTCTTGCAATTTAGTCAAGAAGTATTTTTCGAAAATAATTTTAAGAGTTTCTCTTGACGAAACAAGCGCTTTCGTTTATAATAGCGACAACAGGCAATCGGGTTTACCGATTGCGCGTTTTTTGCGCTATAATTGCGCTTATCGCAATGCAGAGAACACAAAAGGCAAAACCATGAAAACTCGGCTGTATTTTTCCGTTCTGCCCGCATTGGCCGCCCTGATCGGCATTCCCCACCCGGCGCAGGCGCAGCAGACCGTGCCGTCCGTGCCCGGCCTGCGTGATCTGGGCAGCGATACCTGGGTTGCGACGGACGCCCTCGGACGCCCGGCTCCCACCCCAGCCACGGCGCGGCCCGCCCGAAAAGACCGCTTTGTCGGCATTTTCTACTTTCTCACGCATGGCAGTCGGGCCTACTACGACAGGCCGCAGGAGCATCTGGACTACAGCACCTACGGCGATGATCCCCGTGTCCTGCGCGACAACACGCAAATCATTCAGCAGGCCGGCGGCGATCCGCTCACCAAGCCCGAAGCCTGGAAAGACGGCGGAACCTACTGGTGGGGCCAGCCCGCCGTCGGCTACTTTCTCGCCGACGATCCCTGGGTGGCGCGAAAAAACCTGCAAATGCTGACGGAGGCAGGCGTAGACACACTGATCTTCGATGTCACCAATGCCCCGCAGTATTCCAATGCCTACACCACTGTTTTGAACACCGCCGCCAAGATGCGCCGGGAAGGGCTGGCGACGCCCAAGTTCATGTTCATCACGTACAGCTCGACCGGCCCTGTCGCAAACAGCCTTTACGATAATCTCTACGCGAAAGGGCTTTGGAAAGTCCTCTGGTTCACCTGGCAGGGCAAGCCGCTGATTTTCGGTGATCCGAACGGCTCCGGGCCGGTCAAAACGCCGCCGCGCCCGGAAGTGCAGCGCTTTTTCAACTGGCGCTACTCGTGGGCGAACACCAAAGGCCCGAACGGGAACGGCAAAGACGAATGGGAATGGAGCGACAGCGGCGATCCTCAGCTTTTCGGCTGGCATGACTCCCCCGGCAAGCCCGAAGAAGAGTCCGTCCTGCTCGGCGGCTGGGCCAACGGCGACATCGGACGCAGCTTCACCGGCGGCGATCAGCCCTGGGGCCGCAAAGGACAGGAGCCGCCGCTGAACGCTCTGGACCTCCCGGCGGACACCGACAAAGGGCTGTTTTTCTCTCAGCAGTGGCGGAACGCTCTGAAAACCGACCCGCAGTTTGTATTCGTCACCGGCTGGAACGAATGGACGGCGGGCCGGCAGTACGCTCCCGGCGTTACCATGCTCGGACACGTCACCCAGACAGGCCAGTACTATTTCGTGGACGAATACAATCAGGAATTCAGCCGCGACGCCATGCCCATGAAAACGACAGAGAAAGGCGGCTACGGGGACAACTATTACATGCAGCTTGTGGACGGCATCCGCGAGTTTAAAGGCGTCCACCCATTTCCCGTCGCCCACGGCTTTCGCAGGATGACGCCGGGCCGTTTCGCTGCCTGGGCCGCCGTGACGCCGGAATACCGGGCGGCGGCAGGCGGCACACAGCACCGCGACTGGCCCGGCTGGGGCGGCCAGCATTACACCAACACCACAGGCCGCAACGAGATAGTCACGGCCAAAGTGGCGTGCGACGCGAAAAACATCATGTTTTATGTCAAAACCAGCGCTCCCCTGACCTCATACACCGGCCAGAACTGGATGCAGCTCTTGATTGACGCCGACCAGAACCCGAGCACCGGCTGGCACGGCTACGATTATGTCGTGAGCAGCAAAGTGTTCAGCGCCCATCTGACCACTTTGAAGCGCCTGTCCGACGGCAAAACCTGGCTTGTCCCCTACTTCGTGTCGGGTCGGGAAATGACGATCACGATCCCACGCGCCCGGCTGGGTCTGACAAATCTCAAAAAGACGGCGTTTGATTTCCACTGGGCCGACAACGTCCCGGTCGGCAGCGGCGACCTTGCCGACTGGTGGTACAATGGCGACAGCGCCCCGGATGGGCGTTTCAATTATCGCTACATGAACACGCCGTAAGAAAGAAGTCCCCCGCCCCAATTCTGGGGAGCCGGAGACCTCACCCGGCTCGTTCCTCGCCACCCTCTCCTTGACAAGGAGAGGGTCGGAACGTAGTTCCGGGGTGAGGTTCCTAATGGAAGGAGCAAAAGCAATGATGCGCGAGATTTTCCAGGCAGTCGCCGGTCTCATGGTGTGCCTCATTCTGCCATGCAGCACCGGCCTTTCCGCCGCGCCGACGCAGCCGGCCCGGTTTACTCTTCTGTCCGTAGGACAACCAGCTGAAGACTATTCACCCCAATAAAACCCTAGCCACGGATTTCAATCCGTGGTACGGGAAGCACGTAATATCAGCTTCGCAGAAAAGACAGTGAACGAACAGGAAATTTTGATGAACGAACTTGCCGCACAATTCCGCAGCCCCGGCGCGGCCTACCGAGGAAAGCCGTTTTGGAGCTGGAACGGCGAACTCGACGAGGCCGAGCTGCTCCGCCAGATTGATGTCATGCAGCAGATGGGCCTGGGCGGCTTCTTCATGCACTCACGCACGGGTCTGGTCACGGAATATCTGGGCGAGGAATGGTTTCGGCTGACCAATGTTTGCGCCGAGGAAGCGCAAAAGCGCGGCATGGAAGCCTGGCTGTATGACGAGGACCGCTGGCCCAGCGGAACCGCCGGCGGCATGGTGACGCAGGACCCGAAGCATCGCTCTAAATTCATGGGCCTGCACACTGTCCCCGGCGCGGAGTTTACCTGGCAGGGCGGCCTGACGGCGGCGTTTGCCTGCCATCTCAATGGGACTTCGTTCACAAACAGCGTTCGTTTGGGTCCCGATACGCCCGCATCGGGCTATCAAACCAAAACCGTTCTGGTGTTCGCCGTGGAAGACATGGAGCCGTCCAGCTTCTACAACGGCGAGACCTATGTAGATACTCTGAGCCGGGCCGCGACCGAGCGCTATATTGAGATCACGCACGAGCAGTATAAAGCGAGGTGCGGCCCGCATCTGGGCCAAAGCATCCGGGGCATCTTCACCGACGAGCCGCACCGGGGCGCGGCGTTCACAGGATTCGGCCTCAGCAACGCGAACCGCCTGTGGATGACGCCGTGGACAGAAGAGCTGCCGGCCCGGTTTGCCGAGCAGTTTGGCGGCGACATTATCGCGCATCTGCCGGAGCTGTTTTTGTATGCCAATGGCGAAGCCGTGTCGCCGATCAAATGGCAGTATATGGAGCTATTGCAGCAGATGTTCCTGCAAAACTTCGCCAAACCGCTTTTTGACTGGTGCAATGCGAGCAACATGCTGCTCACCGGCCATGTTCTCCATGAAGACAGCCTGACCGCGCAGGCCGCCATGCAGGGTTCGCTGATGCGCTTCTACGAATACATGCACTACCCCGGCGTAGATGTGCTGACCGAAGGCAACCGCCATTTCCCGATTGTCAAGCAGCTCATCTCGGCGGCGCGGCAGCTCGGCCAGACATGGCTGCTGTCCGAATTGTACGGCTGCACGGGCTGGCAGATGGACTTTGAAGACCATAAGCAGGCGGGCGACTGGCAGGCGCTGTTCGGGATCAACCTGCGCTGTCATCATTTGTCGTGGTACACGATGGCTGGGGAAGCCAAGCGGGATTATCCCGCAAGCATCTTGCATCAGTCCGCCTGGTGGAAGAATTACGCTTATGTCGAAAGCTATTTCGCCCGCCTCGGCCTGCTGCTGATGCAGGGCCGACCCTGCTGCGACATTCTCGTTCTTAATCCCGTGGAAAGTCTCTGGTGCCAAATCGGCGTCGGCTGGGCCGAGGGGTTATCTCCCAAAACCGACGCGCTTCAAGCGCTGGAAAGCGCCTACACGCAGCTCTCTTACTGGCTGCTGGGCGCTCATTTGGACTTTGATTACGGCGACGAGGAAATGATGGGCCGGCTTTCGCGCATCACGACTGAAGCCGACGGACCGCGTTTCTTTGTCGGCGAGGCAGATTACCGGGTCGTCATTGTCGGGAGGCATACGACCCTGCGCTCCAGCACGCTTCGGCTGCTGACGGAGTTCCGCGACGCAGGCGGCACGGTGATCTTTGCCGGTGAGCCGCCTGCCTTTGTGGACGCCCGGCCCGATGCCGCCGCTTTGGAGCTTGCGGCCCGCGCCCTTCATGTTCCCTGGGACGAAGCGGCGCTGATTGCGGCCTGCCGCCGAGCGGCTCCCGCCGGAGCCGAGATACGGAGCGGCGAAACGGGCCGGGTTCTTTCCGAGATTTCCTGTCAATTACGCGCTGAGGGCCGCTATCGGTATCTGGTCGCCATCAACATGAGCAGCAGCCAGGCATTCGAAAACGCGCGTCTTCGCATTGACGGGCAGGGCCAGATTGAGGAATGGGATTGCCGCAGCGGTATCCGCTACGCCGTTTCTGCTCGCCAGGAGGAAGGCTATGTCGAGTTCACCGCAGATTTTCCGCCGTCGGGCGAACGCGCCTTTGTGCTGACGCCTGAGCGTGACGCCGCGCTTTCCGCCCGCCCAGCAGAATTCGAAGGGGAAACAGAGCGGCAGGAAATAGCCGGGCCGTTTGCCTATGAGCTGGGCGAGGAAAACGTCTGCGTGCTGGATTTCGCCCGGTTCCAGATTGGCGACGGAGAGTGGCAGGGGCCGCTGGAAGTGCTGGAAGCCGATCAAGCGGTTCGCACCGCGCTCGATGTGCCGCTGCGCGGCGGCGAGATGGTGCAGCCCTGGCATGAGAAAAAGTATGCCCCAGCGCCGCCGGTTCTGGCGACTGTGCGCCTGGCTTTCGAGTTCGACATCGAGCATATGCCGAGTGAGCCGGTCTATTTCTGCGTGGAGCGCCCCGCCGAGTGGCGCATGACGCTGGGTGGAAAGCCGCTCCCATCAAAGCCCGAAGGCTGGTGGGTGGACACGGCCTTTCAGAGAATTCCGATCCCCAGTTCCTTCCTCAACGCGGGCCGAAATGCGCTGATTTTGGAGACCGATTTTCATGCGGACATCAACATTGAAGCGGTCTATTTAATCGGCGCGTTCGGCGTGCGCCTGGATGGGACGCAGAAGACGCTGACGCGCCTGCCGGAGCGGCTGAAAACCGGCGATTTGACGGTGCAGGGCTTCCCGTTCTACGGCGGTTCCGTGACCTATCACCTTCCTGTACCGGCGGCGGCTTGGGCCGCCTCGCGGCTTTCGGTCGCCACTCCGGCGTTTGAGGCAGCCTGCCTCCTGGTCCACGCGGGCGGCGGAGAGCCGCAGATGATCGCCTGGCAGCCGTTTTGCGCCGAGATCGCGCCGCCCCAAAACAACTTAATCGCCCTAGAAGTCGTGTTGACACGCCGCAACACATTCGGCCCGCTGCATCAAGTTCCCCTGCACGCCTCCGGCTACGGCCCCGGCAACTTTGTGACCCGCGGCCCTGACTTTTCGGACGACTACATGCTTTACCCCGCCGGCCTGCTGCTGCCGCCGGTGCTTTCTTGGGAGAAATAGAAAACCATGCGACGAATTACTTTGGCGGCACTTCCGCTGATCCTCACAACCCTGCTGCTCGGCGGCACGAAAACAGTCTGCGCCCAGAACAGCCCGCAGGTTGTGATTGCAAACTCCGACTGCGTGGCAACCGACGCGCTGGGACGCACACTGCCGACCTACCGGGAAACCGGCGGGCCGAAGCCAAGCCGCTGGGTCGGCGTGTTCTACTGGCAGTGGCATGGGCCGGATCGGTGGGGGCCGGATTACGATGTCACCAAATTTCTGAAGACGCATCCTGGGTTTCAGGATTTCCAGGCGCATCCGAAAGGCGGGCCGGACGATCCGACTTGGTACTGGGCGGAGCCGGTGTTCGGCTACTATCTTTCGACCGATCCCTGGGTCATTCGCAAGCAGCTCGTCATGCTGGCGGACGCCGGCGTAGATTTCTTGTTCCTGGATTACACCAACGGCAGCGTTTATGACCCGGAGCTGAAAACATTTCTTGATGTGGCCGAAGACCTCAAATCCAAAGGCGTGGTCGTGCCGCGGCTGACGTTCTTCCTGAACTCGGAGCCGGAATGGAAGGTCGAGAAGTTGTATACCGAATGGTACAAACCCGGCAAATACAAGGATATGTGGTTTGAGTGGCAGGGAAAGCCTCTGCTCATGTCTCCGAGGATCACGGATACGTCAAAGCTCAAAAACCCCGCGCTTCTTCCTGAAATGACACGCTATTTCACCTGGCGTCCGACATGGGCCTTTCCTGATAGAGGTGATCCGACCAAATGGAACTTTTTAGAGAATACTCCCCAGCGTCCGGCGCTGGGGCCGGACGGCAAGATCGAGCAAATCGTTGTGTCGAAATCGCTGGGCGGCCCGATCAATACCAACATGACCAGCGGCAGTGTCAGCAGCTTTCCCGGCCATGTGCCGACTTACAACAATCAGTGGGTCAGCCCCGATGCAGCGAAAGGGCTGTTCTTCCAAACGCAGTGGAACCGGGCGGCGGCGGTCGCCGCGCCGATCCTGCTGGTGACGGGCTGGAACGAGTGGACGGCCTCGGTCTGGGAAACTCCGGGCGTGCCGATGCTTGGCCGCGTGACGACCAAAGACCAGGGCCATATCGTGGATGAGTTCAATCAGGAGTTCAATCGTGACCTGGAGCCGATGCAGGGCGGCTACGGCGACGATTATTACTGGCAGTTTGTCGCCGACATGCGGCGCTACAAAGGAATGGCCAAGCCCCAAAGGCCGTCCGCCCCGGTCCAGATTCGGCTGGACGGCCCGCTCGCGCAGTGGGATGCTGTCCGCCCGCTCTTTCGCGATACGCCGGGCGATACGGCAGATCGTAATTGGGACGGCGCAGTTCCGCACTCGCATTACACGAACACCAGCGCCCGCAACGACATTGTTTCCGCGCAGATCACCCGGTCCCTTTCGATGCTGTATTTCCATGTCCGCACGGCGAAGCAATTAACTTCGGCGTCTGATGAGAACTGGATGATGCTGCTTGTGAACACGGATACCGGCAGCAAAACCGGCTGGCATGGATACGATTTTCTCATCAACCGGCGACGAACGGGCGGCAGCCGCTGCACCGTGGAACAAAATATCGGCGGGAAATGGGCCTGGCGGCAGGTCGGCGACGCTGCGCTCCGCTGGTCCGGGCGCGACCTGGTTCTTGCCGTGCCGCGTACCCTGCTGGGAGTCCCCGCCGCACGGGGGCCTTTGACGCTCGATTTCAAATGGACGGACAACATTCCCGGCAGCCCGGACATCATGGACTTCTACACGCAGGGCGATGTCGCTCCAAACGGGCGCTTGAATTATCGCTTTGCCGAGTCTCAGAAACGATGATCACACAAAATCAGGACGCCGATCTAGCAAAGGCCGGCAGTGAAGCCGCCGCCTTGAAACCTGTTCGCTGGCTGCCGATTATTCTAATCACCCTGCCGCTCATTGCGCTCAATACGGGATGGATCGCAAACTCCGAGATGAAAACCAACGTGACGGAGATCACGATCTCGACGCTGTTTCTCGGAGTGACGTTTCTGCTGTTTTTGATCACGCTGGTCAATCTGCTGGTCAGGCGGCTGAGGGGAGTATGCGCCGCGCTGAATCAGGCGGAGCTGATGCTGCTGTATTCCCTGCTGTCCATTTCGAGCGTTGTCGCAGGCGTCGGGCATATGGGGTTCTTCCTGCCATTCCTGTCTAACCCATTTTATTACGCCAACAGCAGCAATGGATGGCGGGAGTTCTGGCATCTGCTGCCGCCTTACATCGGCCCACGTGACCCGGCGGTTTTGCAGGGTTTCTACCAGGGCAATTCCACCTTCTTTCAGCTGCCGGTCATGCGGGCGTGGGCCATGCCGCTGTGCGTCTGGAGCGCATTTTTTCTCGTGATCTTATGGACGACCCTGTGCCTCGCCGTGATCGTGCGGCGGCGCTGGGCGGAAGAAGAGCATCTGCCGTTTCCTATTATCGCGCTGCCGCTGGAGATGACGCGGGAAGACGCGCCGATCTACCGGAACAAGCTGCTTTGGCTGGGGTTCGCCGTTCCCTGCTTCCTGCATTCGCTCAACTCGCTTGCCAGCATTTATCCCGGCGTTCCGACGATCCCGATCAACACGGCCCGTGACCTGACCGCAGGCTTGCCGTTTCCCCTGAGCAGTCTCAGCCCAATGTTCGGCGGCATCCATCCGGCAGGAATTGGGTTCGGCTATTTGATTAACACCGACGTTCTTTTTTCGCTGTGGTTTTTTTATCTTGTCCGAAAAGTCTTTAATTTTTGGGGGGTCGCCGAAGACCGGCGGGACGTTGGGGGCGGGCAGTTTGGCGATGGCTCCCAGCAGTTTCCGTATACGTCGTACCAGGCATGGGGAGCGTGGCTGACACTCGGCCTTGCCGTTTTATGGCAGGGCCGGAGCTATTTCGGCGGTTACTTTCGGCGGGCGCTGCGGGGTGACCCAAGCGGGCAGGACCGTCAGGAGCCGATGAGCGCAAGGGTCGCCGTCTGGGGCTTTATCGGCGGCTTTCTGGCGTTGAGCGCTTTTGTCTGGTCATCGGGAGGTTCTTTTTGGCTGCCGCTTGCTTTTCTGGGCATCTACATCATTATTTTGCTGGCGTTGACGCGGCTGGAAGCGGAAACGGCAGTTTTGTCGCCTTATCTCGGCTGGATTGATCCGCAAAGCATTTTGACAACGGTGGGCGGCACAACCAGCTTTGGGACAATCGATAAAGTCCATATGGGAATGCTTTCCTGGTTCAACAGCGATTACCGCGCTGCTTCTCTTCCGCATCAGCTTCAAAGTTTTGTCGGGCAGAGCCGGGCGGGAGGAACGATGCGTGGGGTTCCGGCGGCGCTGATGGCCGCCGGGGCGGTCTCGCTGGTCTGTGCGCTGCTCTGGGATTTGCAGCTTTACTACGTCAACGGCGCGGCGACGGGTCATGTCAATCAGTGGCGCGTCACGGAAGGCTCCGCGCCCTGGGACAGCGTCCAGAAATGGCTTCAGCATCCGAGGCCCCCGGATCACACCGCCATGCTCGGCATGGTCATCGGCGCGGCCATCACGGGAGCGCTGGCTCTCGTGCGAGCTAGGTTTGTTTCGTTTCCGATTTCGCCGACGGGCTATGTGCTGAATACATCCTGGGCCAACGATTTGTTTTGGCTGGACATGCTGATCGCCTGGGTTTGCAAGACGCTTCTGCTGCGTTACGGCGGCATGAAGATTTACCGGCAGATGCTGCCGCTGTTTTTGGGCCTGATCCTCGGCGACTTTGTGACCGGCTCATTTTGGAGTTTGGTGGGCGCGGCGCTGCACATGGGTCTGTTCCGCACCTTCTCTACATGAGTGTCACAAGAAGCATTTGTCGAAGAAAATCGTCATGCAGGCCGCCGTCCACGGAGGTTCTCTGCTCGGTTGTCTTGCTCAAACGGCCAGGTAGCAGCGGGACGAGCGATGAAGCAGGGAAAACGATTAACGAATGACGAATGATTAACGGGTAAGGGAAATGAGGAAGCCGACACGCGGATTCGAACCGCGGACCTACTGTTTACGAAACACACTTTTGCAGCTTGCGTCCTATCCAATCTGTTGTACCCATTTATGCATCGTTTATTTCGTTCTGAGGCCTGCTGTTCGCTTTATTCGTTGATTTTTTTGCACAAACCAGATCAGAAAAGCGGCAGTGAGACGAGCTGCATGATTTCTACCTCCACGGAATGCACGGCGGAGCTATCCCCCATGTCGCTCCTGCGTCCTGTGTTAAGAACATTGACGTTTGCATGGCTTGGGTCGAGCTTCGGCCACCGTCCCTTATGTACCAACGCAACGCCGCGAGGCACGTCCTCCGAGATTGCCACCTGCAAGGACAGCCGTCCGGACTCGCTGGAGACAATGACCGGCATCCCTGCGCTGAGACCTCGTGCGGATGCCTCCCACGGGTTCAGCGTCACTTCCGCAGACGGGGTCCGGCGGCGGACAGCGGCCTCATTATCGTAGCTGCTGTTCATGCGCCAGGGCGACGCAGGGGACAGCAGCCGCAGCTTGCCGGGCGCAGGCCGAGCATCGGCCCAGGGCTGCGGGGCGCGGGGCAGCCCTTCGGCTTCGAAGGCGTCCGAGGCGATCTCGATTTTTCCGCTCGGCGTTGCAAATCGGCCGTCCGCAAACGGCACGACAGGGTCCGGCGCGGCATAAACCGTGCCAGCGCGGGACAAGGCCGCAAAGTCCAGCCCGCACCCGCTCTGCCGGAGAAGCTCGGCGAGGAGCGCCTCGTCGCTCTCAAACAGCGCCGGCTCGGTAAAGCCCATGACGCCGGCCAGCCGCCGAAAAATCTCAGCGCTCGGCAAGGACTCGCCCATCGGCTCCGTAGCTTTTACCTGGGCGGACAGCGTGTAGTTGAAATAGGACGCGACCAGATCGCTGAACTCCAAAAAGCTTGCGGCGGGCAGAATGACGTCGGCGTAATCGGTCGTATCCGTGGGGAACAGGTCAATCGCAACGGTGAATAAGTCTTCGCGCTCTAACGCCTGGCGCAGGCGCGTCTGGTTCGGGCAGGAAGCCACGATGTTGTTGTTCCAGCAGAACAGCGCCCGGCTGGCTTCGGCGTCTTCCAGCCGCTCCGCGAGGTCCATATGGCTGATCGAGAGCGGGGCGCTTGTATTCAAAGACGATCCCCAGATATAGTCATCGTCGATTCCCCGGCTGACCGTGCCGTTCAGGTACAAAAAGCCCGCACCGGGCTTGCCGAGATTGCCGGTGGCAGTCGCCAGCAGGCTGCAGGCACGTAGAATGTTGCCGCCGGTGGCCTGCCGCTGCAGCCCCTGGCCGAGCCAGAGCAGCGACGGCCCGCGCCCATAAATCTGCGCGGCTTCTTCGATCAGCGCCGCCGGAACCCCGGTCATTTCTTTGCCCCAGACGGGCGTGCAGGCCGGCAGCATTGCCGCGACTTCCTCCCAGCCGGTCGTGTGTTTGCCGAGGAACGGCTCGTCCAGCAGGCCGTCTCGCGCCATGATATGGAGCAGCGCAAAGGCCAGCGCGGCGTCGGTTCCGGGAAACGGCTGCAAATGCAAGCCGGCCTGCACGGCCGTCGGATGCCGGATTGGGTCTACCACGATAACCGTGCCAGGCGCTTCCCGCAGCCAGTAGCGATGAGCATGGGGGGCCGACGCGGACGGATTTGCGCCCCAGACCAGAACGCAAGCGGCGTCACGCGCCGAGCGCGGGTCAAAGCCGTCGAGAGAAGAACCGAAGGTCATGCCGAGCGCAACGTGCCCGGCCTTGTTGCAAACCGTGTCGGGGTCCACTTCGGTTGCGCCGATCTTGTGAAAGAAGCGCAGCGGGAACCCGTAGCCGATCTGCGAGAAAGTCCCCGTGTAATGCGTCTGCACGACGCTTCCGCCGCCGGTTGTTTCCAGAATTGTAGTCAATCGCCCGGCAATGGTTTCCAGCGCCTCATCCCAGGAAATCCGCGCGAATTCGCCTGAGCCTTTCGGCCCGACGCGCTTCAAGGGGTAAAGCAGACGCGCTTCCGGGTCGCGCCACGCGCCGTTGTAGGCCAGGGTGCATTTCCCGCAGAGCGTCCCCCGATTGTAGGGATGCGCGGGGTCGCCCATGACTTTCAGGATGACGCCGCCGCGCTTCACGACCTGGATGCCGCAGGCGTCGTAGCAGTCACGCGGGCAGGTAGTCCGCACAGTTTCCTCAGCAGCTTTCTCAGCAGTCAGCATGGCGTTTCTCCATCAGTCTATACAAGTTAGTCCTGCACCAGCACCGCACGGTAACGGACGGAGTTTGCCCGGAGCCGGTCCAGCGCTTCGTTCGCACGGAAAAACGGAAACGTCTCGACCAGCGGCAGAATGCCGTACTCGGCGGCCAGCGTCAGCATATCGCGCATCTCGGACCGGCTTCCGATAGACGACCCCATGATGCGCCGCCGCTTGTCCTGAAACGCCGGCACGGGAATAGAGAGCGGCTCCGCCGGGACGCCGACGACATTCAGGACGCCATCGGATTCAAGGTGGCTGAGGCAGCCTTCCCAGTCCAGCGTGTGCGGAACCGTGTCTAAAATTATGTCCAGCTTGCGCTTCGGCGCGGGGAACCTGCCGCCCGGCTCCAGGACGACAGCCTCGGCAGCGCCGAGGGAGGCCGCAAACTCGGCTTTGTCCGGCGAGGTCGTGAAGGCCGTGACCCGGTTTCCGAGCCTAGAAGCAAACTGCACGGCCAGATGCCCCAGGCCGCCGAGGCCGACAACCCCAATCTCCTGCCCCGACCCCATGCCCGCATGACGCAGCCCAGAGTAAACAGTCACGCCGCCGCACAGCAGCGGCCCGGCAGCGTCGCTGCCGAGGCTTTCGGGGATTGGGAACGCGAACCGAGCGTCTACTAGAAGGTAGTCTCCAAAGCCGCCTCGCCCGCCCAGAATGGTCGCCGTCTGGTCGTCGCACAGGTTGTCGTGGCCGCGCAGGCAGTCCCGGCAATGCAGGCAGGCCCCGCTCTGCCAGCCGACGCCCACCCGCTCGCCGATGCTTAAATGGGCCGCCAGCGGCCCCAGCGCGGCGACTTCTCCGATCACTTCATGCCCCGGCACGAGCGGGTACTCCATCGCGCCCCAGTCGCCGTCCAGAACGTGCAGGTCCGAGTGGCACAGCCCGCAGGCATGAACTTTGATGAGCGCCTGATGGCCTTCCGGCGGACCAGCCTCGTAGGTGAACGGGCGAAGCGGGCCTCCGGTCTGGTAGGCGGCGAGAGCGTTAATCTGCACGGGCAAACGGCCTTTCTTCGTTTATCGGCTCGGCAGCCGACAGTTCCCGCACCAGATCATAGACCTGGCGGCAGGCGCGGCAGCAGAAAGCCGGCCCGTTCTCGCTTCCTTCGCGGAAACAGGGGGCGGGCGCAGGCAGGCCGCAGTGGGCGCAGCGAACCGGACAGGTTGGGCGCGTGCGGGTGCGTGCGCCGCGGCTCCACAGGCTCATTCGTCTTTCTCCTCGTTCGTCTTTCTTACGTTCCGGTCAAGGCTTCAGCGGCGACGGCATGTTCGCGTGGATCGGAATAAAAGGCGCTTTTGTTCCGCAGCCGGTAATACAGCAGCGGCAGGACGCCGACCACGATAGTGCCGAGACTGAGCAGCGTGACTCGGCGATCCAGGGACAGGATGTTGTAGTAGCCGACGACCAGCAAAAACAGCGCCGATACCAGCGGCCAGACGCCCTGCATAATCGCATTCTTCGCGCTCTGGGCGTGGGTCTTGCGGTAATACCAGAAGCAGGCGATCCCGGCCAGCGCGTAATAAAAGACAATCTGAAGGCCAATGGCGCTGATCAAATCACCCATCAGCTTGCCGATATTGGTGCTGAAGCTCGCCAGCAGGAACAAAGCCAGCGCAATCAGTCCGGTGACGAGGCTTGCCAGCCAGGGCGTTTGAAAGCGCGGGTGCAGGTCGGCGAACTTTGCCCCCAGAACACGGTCGCGGCCCATCGCATACAGCGAGCGGCTGGACTGAAGCATTCCAGTTTCCAGCGTCGCCAGCGACGATACGATGACCGCGATGACGGCAATTGTGCCGAAGGGCTTCGGCAGCACCATGTCGCCCAGCACCGACAGCAGCGTGGTCGGGTTGGCGCTGATCTGCGCCGAAGTCATGCCCATCTGAATGACGCTCTGCAAAATGAGAAACAGCACGACCAGACCGACCATGCCGTAGACGCCGCTCGTGCCAGGGTGGGACTTCGGGTTCTCCGTTTCCTCCGCTAAGTTGGAAGATACGTCCCACCCCCAATAATAAAATACGGCGACCAGCATCCCGGCCATGAATGTGGAAACGCTGGAAAACTGGTGCGGCGAAAACCAGCTCCACGAGAACGGCACCACGGGATGTAGGGAGAACTTCAGCAGTGCGCCGACGGCAAGGACGAGCAGGCCGACAACTTCAATGCCCGTCATGATCTTCTGAGCCTTCGCCGTAGATGTGATGCCGAAAAACAGCGGCACGGCGACGGCCACGAACCAGAGCATTCCGGTCACTGTCGCCGCCACGACATTGTTTTCCAACCGTGGTGCGACTAGGTGCAGGGTCGTCGAGCCGAGCGGCAGTGAGCCGGAGACCATGAAAAGAGCGTTCGAGACCATCAGCGCCCAGCCCGCCATGAAGCCGAGCGAAGGGTTCAAGGCACGTCCAATCCAGGTGTAGGACGCCCCGGCATCCGAGCGCCAGCGGTTTAGGTATAGGAACGCGAACGTGATGCCGAACATCGGGATCGCCGCGTACAGCAGCGCCGCCGGGCCGCCCAGCCCTACGGCGGCGACCAGAGCCGCCGTCGTCGCGGTCAGCGAATACGCCGGGGCGGTCCCCGCGACCGCCATGATGATCGAGTCGGTCAGCCCGATTGCCCCTGCTTTGAGTGCGGGAGGGTCGGTTGTCCCGGCCTGTGTGGGTGTAACGGCAGTAGCCATAGTAACAGGGGAGCCTTTCTGTCAGCAGAAGCGCCGGCAAGCATTGGCGGCGCGGAGTGTGCATAAGAAGCAGGCTGTCGGCGGTGACAGAAGATAGTTCTCGCTTAAGCACTTGCCGCCGAACTGTGGCACAGCTTCGGGTCGGTGGGCGGGACATCCCAGCCGGGGTTGCGGTCAAAAAAGCCGACAGGCTTCAGGTGGAAGCCGATATACGCGCAGGGCATGACCGGCCAGTCTTCCGGGCGCGGGATGTGGTGATGGCCCATCGTGTACCAGACGACAACGTCCGTGTTCTCAATCGCCCGGTCGGCTTCGGCGTAAGCCGCAAGCCCTGTTCCCCCCTGATGCTGGTTCGGGTAGTCGCCCGAAGCATACCGCTCGCCGGGGTCGTAAGCGGTGACATACAGATGGTGGGCCAGAAACGGCGCACGCTTCATCAAAGACGAGTGGGCATGGGCAAATGGCAGGCAGTTCTCGCCGGGGACGATCTTGTAGGCAACCGGCACGCCGAGCCGGTTTTTGACGTCAGGGTTGACGATTTTCCAGTACCGCGCCGAATCAGCACAGACGCGCCGGATTGCTTCCGACTCGCGTGTAAATGTCGTGGTTTTGTGGAAGAACGCATTGCCCTCCGGGTTGTCCGGCCCGGCGGGAACAGCCTCGGTGTTGATTTCTTGAACGGAGTTGTTCCGGCCGTCCACACACATGTCCAGGCGCACGTTAAAGAAGTGCTGATGGCTGGGCGCGTACAGTCGGGGCGCGACAAGCGCCCCGAACGCCGGGGTCGGCTCGCCCGGCGCAAGCGCCCCGGTAGACAGGCAGCCGGTCAGCTTGATCTCCATGCCGACTGTGCCGTCCTGGTAGAAGTACCAGAAGAAGCCGTACTCGTAGTTGCCGACGGTGGCGATGAACGACAGGACCAGCCGGCGCGAGCGCCGCACTTCCACTTCTCCCGTGCGCCAGTCCGTGTGCTTCCACAAAATGCCGAAATCTTCCTCATGCATGCAGACCGCGTTTTTGAGCGTGAACGCCTCCCCCATGCCGTCCGTAAGATGAGCGTCAAAGTACTGGATATGGCCCAGGCAGTCGCAGCCGAGTTCGAGTGAATTCGCCAGGAGGCCGAGGCCGTACTCCCCGGCATCAAACGCATTCTTGCGGTAGTGGGCGTCCGTCGGGTCACCGTAAGGAACAATCATCTCAGACAGCGAAGCCCGGTACAGAATGGGCCGGAGCCGCCCGTCGTCTTCATATCCGACCGTGTGCAGGACCAGGCCCTCGCGGGCGGTCCAGCCAAACCGGATGTCCCATTTCTGCCAGCGGACATGATGCCCGTCGGTGCTGAAGCTCGGGCCTTCCGGCTGGATAATCTCAATCGGTTTTAAGTCGGGCCGGAACTCTTTCACATACTGGGTGCTGTAGTTGCCCGCTTCCGGCGGGAACGGGACAACGTCCCCGTCCATGACCCGGACCACCCGGCCTGCGTTCAGGTCCACCAGCGCCGACAGGTTCTCGGCGGGACGCGCGAAGCCGTTGTCGCCCGGCTCGGAGCGCACCCAGACCAGGCCGTGCGCCAGCCGCCGCGTGTTATGCTCGCCCCAGTAGGTCCCTGCCGGCCAGCCTTCCACCATGACCAGGTCTAAGTCGGTCACGCCGCGCCGGGCCAGCGCGGCCTGGAACTGCGCGTCAGCTTTGCAGAGGTCCTCGCACTCGCCTGCTTCCTCGGCCATCAGCATCGGCTGGACGCCGGGGATGTGCGTCCACTCTTTGATGACGGCCTCGGACAGCGACGCGACGGCTTCATAGGCCGCGCCGGTGGCCCGGTCCAGCAGGTTCAGGAACGCTTCGCGCGGAGGGGCGTCTCCTGCTTCATAGGCCAGTACGCGGGCTTTCGGCGGCTCGTGGAGTTCGACCGAAACGAAGCGGACTTGCGGGCCGCACCGGGCATCGGCCCGGATCAGAGCGACAGCCTGCATGATCTCGGTGGCGGACAGCGGCTCCAGCGGGTGCAGCGGCGCGGTAGGGTGCCGCAAATCGGTAAGCGAGGCTTCAGCAATCATCAAAAAATCCTTCAATCGCATAGATTTTAATCGCGCTTAAAACGTGAAGATGCCGGCAAGCTCCAGCGTGTTTTCGTCCTTCTTGGAAGGCCCGGAGACAAGATCGTCGTTGCCGGAGTAGAACGATTTGACGTTGCTGTGGTCGTGGCGGTACTCAAAGCGTGTCGTGAAGTTTGTCGTCGGCTTCACCTCATAAGTCGCCGTGATTTCATAAGGCTTGGTCGTGAACGAGTCCGTGTGGATGATGCTCGGCGCACCGGCCACCGTTGTCGGCGAGAATGTGTCGAAGCCGTCCAGCTTGGAGTTGTACCCGGAGAAGCGCAGCGCCAGGGCGGTCTTGGGCGTGAATGCCTGCCGGTAGTACACGGCATAGCCGTTTTGAGTTGTCTTCGGGCTGCCGCCGTCGGGCTTGAACTGGAGGTACTCGTAATCTAGGCCGACAAGCTGGTTGGCGTTGATATTGTAGGTAAAGTTGTTGTCGTTCAGCGTGATTTTCGTCGCCGGGCCGCCGAAGTCCACCGTGCCGCCGTACTTCTGCTTCCCCAAAGCAAGCTCGGAGATGAGCGTAAACTTGCCTTTGGGGTCCGTGTAGTTGAGCTGGCCGATAAAGCCGGGGCGCTTGGAGTCGTTCTGGACGCCCAGCGTCGGCGTGTTGTAAACGCCGTTGACCAGGTAGAACGTCGCGGTCAGTGCGGCCAGACCCGGAACCGGCGTGTAGATCCGCAGGCCGGCATGATACACCGGGAGCAGGTTATAGGCCAGCGAGCGCGACTCATTGTAGTCACCGTTCGCTTCGGTGACTTCGTAGCCGAACGGGGTATAGAACTTGCCGAAGTCCACGCCGGAACCGTCCGCACCGAAGGCATAGGTGCCGTAAAGCTGCTGGATGTTCTTGTAGCGGGCTTCGCCCAGCCCCCGGCTGGCTCCCTGGAAATCATTGTGGTTCAAGTCGGCGGCGTCCCCGACCAGAAATGTCGCTTTGTAGCCGAAGCTCTTGGGAGCCGCCGTGGCGAACACGTTCAGCTCTGCGAGATCAATCGTCGGGGCGTTATGGCGGGTGTCGTAGTAGGCATGGCCGCCGCCTGCCGTGATGTTCTTTGGGTTCGCCAGGTTGAACAAGTAGTAGCCGTCAATGACGCCATTATATTGCAGCTTGTAATTCGGTGGCGGGGGGGCAGGAGGCGCGGCGGGCGCTCCGGGGGCGGCCGTGGTGCCGGGCGGCGTGGGGGCGGCGGCCGGCTGAGTGGGTCCCGGCTGGGTCGTGCCGGGGGCAGGCGGCGGCTGGGTCGCCGGGCCGGGGCCGGCGGCGGGAGGCGCAACCGGCGCGGGGGCCTGCGCGAGGACAGGTAGGCTGCTGAAGGCGGCCAGTCCGGCCCCAAGAGCGCAGGCGGTTTTCAGAGAACGAGCGCCGGGGAGCGCGAGGGGGAATGTGATAGGAAAAAGTGTGATAGGCCGCAAAGTATAAATTTCTCCTTGTTTGTGGGTGCCAGGGAGCAGCGGTCCTGCTCCCTGGGGCGTTCGCGGTCAGCCGCAGCCGCAGGAGCCGCCTTCGGACGGGCCGAAGCCGTTCAAGCTGCCGGTCAGCGTGCCGTCGGCTTCCATCCGCTGCGAGTGCTTGGGCTGATCCGGCGGCAGGTTAATGCTGGGGTTCCGGTCGAAGAAGCCGACGGGTTTCAGCATAAAGCCGATGTAGGCCGCCGGCATGACCGGCCAGTCTTCGGGCCGCACGACATGGTGCGCTCCAAACGTGTACCAGACCACGACATCGGTGTTCTCGGTCGGCGCATCGTCGGCGACATAGGCGGGCAGGCCCGCGCCGCCAGGGTGCTGGTTCGGGTACGGCCCCGACGCATACAGCTCTTTTGCGTCGTACTTCGTTACCCACAGGTTGTTGTAGCAGAAGCCGGCCCGCCTGCCGACGCTTGATTCGGGGTCAGGCATGAACTCGACATTCTCGCCCGGCATCAGCTTGTAGCCGGTCGGCTTGCCGAGGGCGTTCTTGGCGTCGGCGCTTGTAATCTTCCAGTAGCGGGCATGGCCGGGGTCTACCGCGCCGAGTTCCAGCGACTTCTTTTCGCTCGTAATCGGCGTGGCGTGGGTACGGAACGCATTCTTGAAGGGGTTGTCCGGTCCCGCCGGGTCACGCTCGGTATGGACTTCCGTGACGGTGTTGTTTGGGCCGTCCACGCTCATGTCCAGACGCACGTTGAAGAAGTGCTGATGGATCGGGCCGTACAGGCCCGGCGCGACCATCTCGCCATGCGGGTCTTCCTCCCTGACCGGCCTTGCGCCGGTATTGATGATGCCGGTCAGCTTGATCTTGAACTCAATGTTGCCGTCGGTGTAGAAGTACCAGAAGAAGCCGTATTCATAGTTCGCCACGGTACACCAGAACGAGACGACAAGGCGGCGCGAGCGGCGCGTTTCGGCCTGACCGTTGCGCCAGTCGGTGTGCTTCCAGAGGACGCCGAAGTCTTCCTCGTGCATACAGATCGCATTCGGCATTCGGACCACGTCGCCGTGGGCGTTGACCAGGTGCGCGTCAAAGTAGCGGATCAGTCCGAGGCAGTCGCAGCCAAGCTCTAAAGCGTTGGCGAGTGTTCCCAGGCCGTACTCCCCGACATCAAAAGCGTTCTTGTGCGCGTGGAACAAGTGCGGGTCGCCGTAAGGAACCACCATGTCGCACATCGAAGCCCGGTACATCACGGGCCGTTCGCGCCCGTTTTCGGTGTAGGAAACGTCGCGCAGGATCAGGCCCTCCCTGGCCCAGAAGTCCAGCCGCAGCTTCCAGTTGTGCCAGCGCACTTCATGGCCGGAGACCGTAAACGATGCGCCTTCCGGCTGCACGGCCTCGAACGGCTTCAGCGGCTCCTGCATGACCCCTTCGCGCCCGTCGAAGTAGTCCCGGCCCCAGTTGCCCGGCTCCGGCGGCAGCGGCACGACGCCGTAATCCACGACTTTGACGACCGAGATCGTTCCCATATCGACATAGATGGCGACGCCATCGAGCGGGCGGGCGTAGCCGTTGTCGCCTGCCTCGCCCTTGACCCAGGCCATCGCCCGCAGCAGGCGGGCGTCAGGCGGCAGCCCTTCGGCCTCCGGGTCGCTGTCGTAGGCCCCCACCGACCACGGGTCAACAATGACCAGGCTTATGTCGGTGACGCCCCGCGCCGCGCAGGCGGCGGCGAACCGGGGATCGGCCTTGACGATCTCTTCGCATTCAAAGAACTCGTCCAGCAGGATGCCCGGCTGAGCGCCCGGCACATGGGTCCAGCGCGTGACCGCGTTCTGGGGCAGCGACACGACGGCTTCATAGGTCTGGCCGCCGCCCATGAGAATGGCGAACGCTTCCCGGTTCCAGCCCTGGCCGGCCTGGAAACCGCGTGCAAGGTCTTTGTCGGGTTCATGAAGCTGCACGCAGGCAAAGCGCAGCGCAGGCGTAAACTCCGAATGCAAGCGGATCAAAGAAACGGCGTGTTCGATTTCCCCGGCGGACAGCGGTTCCAGAGGATGCGCGGGCGGGGCGGCGGACAGACCCATCGGGGCAATCGCGCCGGTTTCCCGCGCAAGTCCGGTGTCAAGCCCCATTGGGGCGGAAGCGGTGATGGACATGGTAGTTTTCCTTTCGGTTCAGTTCAGTTCGGTTTGACGGCGGGCAAGCAAAAAGACGCTCTCGAATCCTCCGGGACGACATCGGGGAGGATACAGAGGCGTCTTTGCTTTCTGCATAAGTATTGAGTTGTACGTATCGAATTGGGTTCGTCTGGACGCACTATATCATAACATTCAGCGAAAAGTCAAGTCTTTTCGCAGTCATACAAAGCAAAAAGTTTTACAGCCTGCCGAAAAAAGCAGGCAAATCGCTACACTTCGTTCCTGCAAAGGAAAACAGACAAGCGAAGGAAAACAGACCGGCGGCGGCGAAATACTGCCTATGACATCAGAGACCGAGGGCGAGGCGGCGGACTTAGACGCGGTAGACCGGGCGCTGCTGCTGGCCCTCAGCGAGAACGGGCGCGTTTCCGTCTCCGACTTAGCGCAGGAAGTCGGGCTGACCCGCCAGTCCGTGACTGAGCGGATTACGCGCCTGCGGGCGTCCGGGGTCATCCGGCGGTTCACGCTGGATGCCGCGCCGGAAAAAGTCGGGCTGGGCGTCCGGGCCTCTATTGCCATCACGATGATGCCGACCTGCACCGAGAAGCAGGAGCGGGAAGTGGTCGCGCTGCTGGAACGGAACCCTTATGTGCAGGAATGCTACCGCGTGACCGGGGACGATTACTTTCAGACCCGCGTCGTGGCCCCGTCCATTGACCAGGTCAAAGACCTGGTGCTTCAGCTGCGGGCGACGCAGGTGGTCCAAAACACGCGCACCCTGCTGGCGCTGGAAGTCTGCTTTGAGAAGAGCGCCCTGCGGCTGCCTCCTGCAGGTTGATACCAAAACGACCTGCCGGCCTGCAAAACGCAAAGAAAAATCGAAAAAATCACTGCGAATTGCCTTGACAACTGCGCCGCAATTATGATACAGTAGCGGCAGCAACTAACCCGATCAAAACCGATCCGACCAATGCCGGTCCCGCTTTCGTTTCCCCGTTCAGAAGGCAATGACGTCTTTTCTGGCTTTATGCACGCGGCTTTCTGCCGCCCGGAAAGGAATATCATCATGGCCACTACTGAAGCCCCTTTGGATCACCTTGACCTTGGAGAGCACAACCACCACGCCGTCGGCCTGCGCCGCGACGCGCTTTCCCGCACCGAAACGCTGGCACAGTCCATCGCCAACATCGCGCCGACCCTGACGCCGGCAGTCAACCTGCAGCTCGTGTTCGGCTCGTCCGGCGCGGGAACCTGGTTTACGTACCTGCTGGCGACTCTGGGCCTGCTGCTGATCGGCGTCTGCATCAAGCAGTTCGCCAAAAAAACGTCCACGCCGGGGGCGCTTTACTCGTATGTTTCCATGAGCCTGGGGCCGACCGCCGGGTTTATTACGGGCTGGGCGCTGATTCTCGCGTATCTGACCACCGGCATTGCCGTTGCGTCGTACACCGTTCCCTACGCGCAGACATTGTTTAAGAGCATTCACATTGCGCTGCCGGCGCTGGTCATGTTCGCGGCGGTCGTCGCGCTGGTCTGGTTTGTCGCCTACCGGGACGTGCGCCTGTCGGCGAAGATGATGCTGGCGCTGGAAGGTGTTTCCATCACGCTCATCCTGATTCTCGGCTTTGCCATGATCGCCCACACCGGCCTGCACTTAGGCAATCAGTTGTCGCTCAAAGGCATGACGCTGAACGGCCTGCAAGGGGGAATGGTGCTGGGCGTCTTCTCGTTTGTGGGCTTTGAGAGCGCGACCGCGCTCGGGGCCGAAGCAAAGGACCCGAAGCGCAGCATTCCCCGCGCGGTCTTTATGAGCACGGCGATTGCCGGGGCGTTCTTTATCCTGATGTCGTTTCTGATGGTTTCGGCATTCGCCGGCTACAAAATGCAATTGGATGACCCCAACCTGGTTGCCCTGCCGGCCATGGCGGAGATGGCCCACGCGCCGCTCCTGGGCGTTCTGGTTTCGTTCGGCGCGATTATCAGCCTGTTCGCCTGCTCGCTGGCCTGCGTGACCGCCACTTCCCGCATCCTGCTCTGCATGTCGCGGGACGGCCTGATCCACGCGCAGTTAGGCCGCTCTCATGCCGCGAACGCCACGCCCCACATCGCCGCGACCGCATCCGCCGCCGTGATGCTGCTGGTGCTGGTCGGGCTGTACTTGAAGGGGTTCGCCATCCTGGACATCTACAACATGAACGGGACCATCGCCACCTACGGCTTCCTGCTGGCGTATGTGCTGATTGCGGTCGGCGCGGTCGTTTCGGCGTCCCGTGACAAATCGCTGTCGCCCTGGCTGATCTTCTCGGCGGTCATCGGCACGCTCTTTATGGGCCTTGCTATCAAGGGCAGCATTTCGCCGTGGCCGGCTGCGCCGGACAATTACCTGCCGTACATCTTTGGCGTTTACATGGCGCTGGGCATTGCCTGGATGCTGGTGGACCGCCGCCGTCCCCGCGCTCGTTTTTCGGCGGGGGACAAAGCGTAGGGGGCTGTTTATGAGCGGCATTGACGGGCGCGTCGCCATTATCACTGGAGCGAGCGCGGGCATCGGACGCGGGATCGCCCGCGTCTTTGCCCAAAAAGGAGCGAAAGTCATCACGGCCAGCCGCAACCCGGAGACGGGAGAGGAGGCCGTGCGCGAGATACGCGAAGCAGGCGGCGAGGCGGTATTTGTTCAGGCCGACGTCAGTCGCCGAGCCGATACTGAGGCGGTTGCCGCCGCCGCGCTGTCACGCTACGGGCGGATTGACATCCTTGTTCACAACGCAGGGGTCTTTTGGGAAGTCCTGCTGGACGACATGACCGAAGACGACTGGGACCGCTGCCACGGCCTGAACTTGAAGGGTCTGCTGTTTTTGACCCAAGCCGTTCTGCCTGCCATGAAGCAGCAGAAGCATGGGCGAATTTTGGTCACCTCGTCCATTACCGGCCCGCGCACCGGAATGCCGGGCTTTGCCCATTACGGCGCGGCAAAAGGTGGCGTCAACGGCTTTATCCGAAACGCCGCCGTCGAGCTGGCACCGTCTCAAATCACAGTCAACGGCGTCGAGCCGGGCAATATCCTGACCGAAGGGCTGGCCGGGCTGGGAGAAGAGTATCTGGCGACAATGACCAGAGCCATCCCGCTCGGAAAGCTCGGCGACCCTGAAGACGTCGCGCACGCGATGGCGTTTTTTGCCTCCGACGAGGCCAGCTGGATCACCGGGCAGACCCTGGTAGTAGACGGCGGCCAGACGCTGCCCGAATCCGGCCTAGCTTCTTAACCGAGAGTTGCTTCTATGACAACGCATCGTTTCAGTCCAAGCCATTATTTCAGCACGCTCGGAACGCACCCACCAGCGCTGCACGTCGCGGGCGGTGACACGGTCGAGACGACGACACTCGACGCGGGCGGCTTTGACCAGGACCGCGTCCGCCGTCACACCGGCGTCAACCCCATGACCGGGCCGTTCTTTGTGGAAGGCGCAGAGCCGGGGGACACTTTGGCCGTCCGCTTGGACCGGCTGCAGACCTCCCGGCGCTTCGGGTGGAGCGGCGTACAGCTTGCCCCAAATGTCGTTGATCCGGCGGATGCTTCTCTGCTTCCCCCACCCCGCCCCTTTGCCGAAGGCAGCGGCGAGTGGGACGTTGACGCGGAAGCCGGAACGGCGACCCTGGTTTCGCCGGAAACCAAGCTGGGCCGGTTGACCATCCCGACGCGCCCGATGCTCGGCTGCTTTGGGGTCGCACCTCCCGGCGGAGAAGCAATCTCGACGGCCACGTCATCCACGCATGGCGGCAACATGGACTACAAAGGCTTTACCCAGGGTGTCACTGTGTTTTTCCCCGTCGCCGTGCCGGGAGCGCTGTTTTTTCTGGGCGACGGACATGCGGTTCAGGGATGCGGCGAGGTATGCGGAACCGGAATCGAAATTTCGTTCGATGTTCAGGTCACACTTTGCGTCCTCAAAGGAATGGCAATCGGCTGGCCCCGTGCGGAGACGGATTCCCACATCTTGACTCTCGGCAACGCCCGCCCTTTGGACCAGGCCCTTCAGCACGCCACGAGCGAGATGGCCCGCTGGCTCCAGCAGGATTACGGTCTCGACCAAACGGGGGCGCACACGCTAATGGGTCAGTGCATCGAATACGAAGTCGGGAATGTTTTCGACCCGGCCTACACAATGATTTGCAAGCTCTCCAAGTCCCTGCTGGCCCGGTTCCCCAGCCTGAGCTAAGAGACTGTATAGAAAGTATTGCCTGCCCTGGAATTCCCTGCCCTGGAATTCCCTGCCCTGGAATTCCCTGCCCTGGAATTCCCTGCCCTGGAATTCCCTGCCCTGAACGGCAGGGCTTTAAGAGTGCAAGCCCCCGCCTCTGCACTGGTATCATTCTGATTACTGCGTATCAGCACTGGCTACCCGGAGGGCAGGGGCGCGGGTGAGGAACCGTCCAAATCTTATGCCCGCGAAGGTAGGGAATTGCTTTCCCGAAGCGCAGGGGTTCAGCCCCGTGAAGCTTTCTAAAAGCTTTTTATACAGTCTCTTAGCAACGCGCTTATTGCCCAAAATATCTCGCACGACACCGACGCTGCTATGAACACCTCGCACAAAGTCGGGATCAAGCTGTGTGTAGAGAAGCGTGGTCCGGGTCTCCTTATGGCCGGCGATCTGCTGGGTGGCTAGCAAGTTCACCTTTGCCAGTCGGTTCAGGGAGTACCGGCGCAGGCTGTGCAGCGTGATATGGTCGCTGAGGCCCGCATAAGTGGTCACTTTTCGTAGCCCCTTCAAGAAGCGGCTTTCGTCCAGACGCCCGCCGAACTCGCTGATGAACAGCCAGCCCTCATCCTCCTGCCCTTTCATGGCCTTTGAACGCTGACGCAGCCAGACGTCAAGCGCTTCAATCCACTCCGGACTGACCGGGAGCGTGCGTGGCTCGCGCCCTTTGCTTTCCCGGATTACGATCTGCCGCTCTTTGGCCCGGTAGTCATCCACTTTGAGCGACAGCATTTCGCCGATGCGGGAGGCTGAGTCGAGAAGACCAAGAATGATGGCATAGTTGCGGTCACGGTGAAAGACGCGCTTGGCAAGGGGGCTGTACCGGATGCTGGGGTTCTTAGCGGGGTTCCAGAAATCGCCGACGCCCCGAAGCAGCGCCTGCATTTCGGCGTCCGTCGGCATGTAGCGAGCCGGACGCGGAGCGCGGCGGATTTCGTAGTCAGCCAGTAGGCTGCGCTCAACGATGTCATTTTTCTGGCACCAGCGAAAGAACGCTTTGGCGCAGACGGCATCATGGTGGATGGTGAGCGGAGCGCAGCCGGCTTCCGAGCGGGCAACAAGGTAGCGGTCCATGTGGCGCTTGCCGAACCCGGCGAACGGAACGTCGTGCGCTTTGGCCCAGCGGATGAGGCCGCCGACCTGAACTTCATAATAACGCTGGGTTTTCGGGGCGCGGGTAGCCTGGAGGTGAAGTCTAAACTCTTGGTAAGCGTCCTCCCAAGAGAAAATCTGGGAGGAAAGGGAAAAAACGGATGACATCTGTGACCATCGTCCTTCTCTGTTGATAACGGTTTGTCATTAACGGCAGGACGAATGAATTACTGGTAAAATGTGTTGATAAGCCGACACGCGGATTCGAACCGCGGACCTGCTGTTTACGAAACAGCTGCTCTACCACTGAGCCATGTCGGCATATCGGGGAGATTATACTCAAAATCCGTTCTTCTGTCAAGGGGCTGGAAGGCGTCAACCGAACACAAAAAACCGGACACAAAAGAATGGAGGCAATCGGGTATACTTTCTGGCGTATGGGTTTTGCGTATGGATTATGACGAAGCGCTGACGTATCTTGAAGGGCGGCTGCGGCTTGGGGTGAAGCTTGGAAACGAGCGCTTTTCGGCCCTGCTGCACCGACTGGGAAACCCGCAGGAACATCTGCGGGTCGTGCATATCGCGGGAACGAAAGGCAAAGGGTCCACGGCGGCCATGGCGGCAAGCGTGTTGCAAGCCGCCGGATACGAAGTCGGCATGTATCTTTCGCCCTATGTGTACGATGTCCGTGAGCGTATTCAAATCAATGGCGTCATGATCTCGCGTGCGGATTTTGCCGGGTGGGTTGCCCAAATCCAGCCGCACATCGAAGCGCTGGAACAAACGGAGTTCGGGCCGACCACGGAGTTTGAGCTGAAGACCGCCGCCGGCCTCTGCTATTTTGCCGAGCAGTCGGTGGACTACGCCGTGCTGGAAGTCGGGCTGGGCGGGCGGCTGGACGCGACCAATGTTGTCGCCCGGCCACTGGTCACGGTGATCACAAACATCGGCCTGGACCACACGGAGCTGCTGGGGCATACACTTGGAGAGATTGCCGGCGAAAAGGCCGGCATCGTCAAGCCCGGCGTCCCCTGCGTCACCGGCGTTCCTCTTGGCGGCGAGGCTTGGCAGGTGATTGACCGCATCTGTGCCGAGCAAAACGCGCCGCTGCTGCGAGTTGAGCCGCCCGAAGAAGGGACCGATGGGCTGAACTTGACGACGCCCCGCCGAACGCTCTCCGGCCTCACGCTGCGCCTGCGAGGGGCGTTCCAGGAGATGAACGCGGCGGCGGCTTTGACGGCATTGGACGCCATTACCGATGTGGCCGGGCCGAAAATCAGCGATCAGGCCGCGCGTCAGGGGTTGGAAACCGCCTGGGTTCCGGGGCGTCTGGAACAAGTTTGGGCGCGGCCGACCGTGGTGCTGGATGTTGCGCACAACGAGATTTCCGCCTGGGCGCTGGCGTCTGCCCTGCGGGATCAGCATCGAGCGGACCATCGGCGGCTGACCCTGGTAGTCGGCTTGTCCCGGAACCATGACCCGGAGCAGTTTCTTGGGCCGCTGGCGTCCCTGCACCCGGCCCGCCTCCTTGCCACGCAGCCGGCATTCCGTCCGCGTCCAGCGCGGGATGTGGCGGAGGCGGCTCTGCATCACGGCTTTGCGAATGTCGAAATTGTGGACGGCAGCGTCGCAGAAGCAGTTCGCGCCGCGCTGTTTCAATCGGGACCGGACGATTTAGTCTGTGTCACCGGGTCGTTTTACACGGTCGGCGATCTGCCGCCCGATTTCTGGTCTCACTTGAACACATAAAAAAGAAAGAAGTCACTCATGCCGCATCAAGGATTTGTCTCGCTGTCTATTTCCGTTCTTTCCATTGCTTTGACAATGGGCATTTTGTTTTACACCCTGAGCCGCGAGAAGCAGAACCAGGCGCAGAATAACGACGAGCATTAGAAACCTCACCCCGCCTCGTTCCTCGTCAGATACGCAGTAATGCCGTCCTCGGCATACCCTCTCCTTGTTAAGGAGAGGGTAAGAGAAGCAAGTTCAGAAAAGAAAAGCCGCCGTCAACGACTTGTGCATTGGCTTAATTGTCTTTATTATCTTAACCCTCTCCTTGCTTAAGGAGAGGGTATGCCGAGGACGGCATTACTGCGTATCTGACGAGGAACGAGGCGGGGTGAGGTTCCTATTTCGCCAGCGCCTGTTTGATGGCGGCGGTCAGCGCGGGGCCGCGCACGTCCACGGCGGCAATCGTGCCGTCGTGCCCAATCAGCAGGCCGAAGGGAATGGCCTGGACGCCGTACTCGCGGGGAACGGCGCTGTTCCAGGCTTTGCCATCAAAGACCTGACGCCAGGGCATTTTGTTCTGGGCGATAAACGTCGTCAGCGCCGGACGGCTCTGGTCGAGCGAAATGCCGACAACATCAAACCCCTTCGCGTGGTACTTCTTGTAGGCCGCGATGACGTTTGGCATCTCGCCGACGCACGGGCCGCACCAGGTCGCCCAGAAGTCCATCAGCACCACTTTTCCCCGATACTGCGCCAGCGACAGCGGCCTGCCGCGCAGGTCTTTCGCCGCCACCGGAAACGGCTTCGCGCCCGGCACTAAACGCGGGTCGTGCATTGGCGGCTGTGTTCGCTGCGCCGTCGCCTTGATTTTCGTGACGCCGGGCGGCGGGATAAACGTGAAGTCGGCGGCGGTCAGTCCGGGCGTTGCGGACAGCGCCGTCACGGTTTCCGTCCGTGTGAACGTCTGCCGCTTGCCTTTGTTGGTTAAGCTCGCATTCTCCGTCAAGCGCCGCAGCAAGTGGTCGGTCCTGCCGATGTCAAAGGTGAATGTCGCCTTGCTGCCGTCCGGCGCGGGCAAAACGACCGCAATGGTATCCACGGCGACGCTGCTGACAGCCGAAGGCAGAGTAGTGCTGACGCTTGCCGTGACGCCGGGCTGGGCCAGCAGCCCGCGCAGGGCTTCGGGATGGCCGAGCAGATGTGGCAGCAGGGCATGGGACTGGTCCAAAATCAGCGGAATTGTTTGTGCGCCGGGCGGAACCGACTGAACCCGGTACTTTTTCTGCTTCACCAGATACAGCGTCAGCGTTTTGCCGTTGGAAAAGAACGAAACAATCGGCCCGGCAGGGCCGGAAACCGCGACTTTGGCGGAGCCAGGCTTCTTGTAAGCCAGCGCGACGGTTTGATTGGTATCCGCGCCCAGACCGGCGGAAGACAGCGTAACCGTCGCTTTCAGCGCCGAAAGCGCCTGATGCGCGGCGATTGTCTGGTTAAAGAGCGTAATGGCCTGCGGGTCGATCCCGGCTGAACCTGCGGAGGGAACCACCGGCGCGGACGGCGGCGGAACCAGAGGCGCAGACGGTGCAGTCTGAGGCACAGGCATTGTCGGCGCGGTCTGAGGCGCGGGCATTGTCGGTGCAGGCATCATGGATGTGGGCGGCGCGGGCGGAGGCGGCGGAGCAGGCTGAGGAGCTTGGGCAGCGGCGGAACTCGCCAGCAGCATCAGCCCGGCGAGAACGGCTTGCGGCGAACGGTACGAAAAGCGAGGCATAAAGTTTTCCTTTGAGGTGCAAAATGCTGTACCCAGCGCTGGAAGTGCCGGGCAGGAAGCGCTTATTTGTGGCCGGTGCGCGGAAAGCGGACTTGACCGGCATGGCCGGAAGTCGGCTTGCTGGGGCCGCGCCCGCCGCCGGGGTTCAGGTTTGTGCTTGGCCCCGTGCCGGACTTCTTGCCTTTGGCCTGCGCCCGCCGGTCGGCCCGGTTCAGCGCGGGGGTCTCGGTTCCTTCCGCAGTCGCTGCTTCGGGCTGAGTCTGCACTTCTTCGGTAATGCTCGGCTCGCCTGTTCCACTGCCGCCGGTCTGCTGCTGTTCCATAATTATTTCCTTTCGCAGTCAAAGTCACTTGCTCTAGTATACCCCGCCAACGCTTCCAGGCGCGGCACGGCGTAGCGCAGCAGCGTTTCCATGTTGATCACATCTTCTTTGTTGTAGGCCAGCAGCAGGCGCAGGGCGTCGTCTGACCCTCGCCCACCTTTACGGTAGGCTCGCCATAAACGCACGGCGTCCATGCCGCTCAGGCCGTCGGTTTCGGGAACGCGGGAGATTTTAAGCTGCTGCTCAATCTTTTTCAGCCCGCCCGTGTGGCCGAGGCGCTTCAGCAGCGGGCATAAGTCAATGTGAAAGCGGTCGGCGAACACGGACTCCAGCACCGGAAAGCGGCGCTTCAGGAACGGCAGATCAAACCCGGTGCCGAAGAAGGTCACAAAGCCGTCATAGTCCTGGCTTTCGTAGGCAAACTGGGCCAGGTTCTCGCCTTTGACGTAGGAGTGCATCTCAAAGCCGTCGTAGAGGCCAATCAGCGTGATCGAGTCGCTGCTCATGCCGCCATTGGTTTCAATGTCCAAATAACCGATTTTGGGGAACTGGGACGCGGCCCGCCAGTGCTCGCGCTTGGGCAGATTGTGGGCAAAGAAGTCCGTGCGCCCTTCTTCCAGCGCACTTAAACTGTCTTCAACGGTCTGGTGCAGGGTGATTTTGTGGCGCGGCGGCAGGTGTAGCCCTGACGCCTGTTCCTGGTAGTCTTTCCAGGACCGAACGCCCTGCGCCCAAAGCGATTGCTCCGTGGCAGGGCCGACGCCG
>JAABUZ0100002041.1_pt1 | contig 35211 bp, 29 predicted proteins | sample 5562091 | NCBI WGS metagenome assembly JAABUZ01 (sample SAMN12813069, study PRJNA571459) | rock metagenome | isolation source: Antarctica rocks | place: Antarctica: Victoria Land, Linnaeus Terrace sud | collected 2015-12-21 | reverse complement strand
TAAAAAATGTAAAACCATCTCTCAGAACTGTTTCAGGCAGCGAAGCTGCGCACTCCTTTCTGCTTAGAAAATGGATATGACGGGCACCTAACACTTTCTAAATGAAAAGAATAAAATCAATGAAGAATAGAGATCTTTGACTAAATCAGGAGCGAAGGATCTTTTATATCTCTCTTAAGATAATAAGAAGGATCATCATAATCGATAGTTATGGGCAGAGGAGTTCCCTCACGTGGAAGCTTCTGGTCACGCACGCGTAGGCTATAAGAACACATCTGCTCGCTCTCCGGCTGCCGCCAGTTAAGTTGCACTCGATACTCTTCGATGTTTCTGCCAAAGAAGGGCCATTTGAAGCCCTTTATAGCATCGAAGCCCGCTACCGCTGCCAGAATAGTCGTTCCATAGCGTGCAAACCACTGCTCCTCGCTGCCCTGAATAAAAGAGTCTGCAAGGGGGAAAACAAAGGCAGCGCATAATGATAGCGGCAAGATCCACATCCAGGGAACCGCTCCACTCAGTATAAATGCTCCCCACGCCGTACGTATTAATACCAGTGCAAACAACAAGGTAAGCAGCAGCAACCCTACATATAGCATATAGAGATAGAAGAGTAACTTTTCTATACGATAGAAGAGAGCTATTGTGCGACGCGCCTTCTGCTTCGCCTTCAGATCTACTTCCTGATTTTGAATAGGTAATTGTTCCATAGAAGAAAGTTTTCGCTACATAAAATCCAGCACTCTTACTTATGCTAGAACCCTTTCGCGCTGCATTATAACATAACCAACCTGTTGAGAGACTACCGGGCCAGCATAGTCTAACTATTGGTGCTCGTTTGTCAATAAATGTATCTCTAAAGAATTGAGAGATACCTCTTTCTACTTCTATGCATTTAGTGAAGCTTCCATTGATCCAGTCCGAGCTGCCAGTAGAAGGCATGAGAAGCCTTGAGTTGTTCATCTGGATAATAGACGCCAAATTGAATGAGAAAGGTAACCGCACCTGTAACACCCATATACTTTACTGCGAGTTCAATGGCGTTGCGCTCCTCTTTGCTCAGATGTCTGATATGAGTATAACTTTCGTAGAGAGCGAGGTACAAATCCTGATCAAACCCTTTCTGTGAGAAACAGAAGTTGAGTACGCATACAGCGAAATCTTGTACTGCAGCTCCTACACACACTTCTTCCCAATCTAGAAATGCCGTGAGCTTGTTGCCAACGAAGAGGCAATTATGTGGCACAAGGTCACCATGAACAACTGTCTGTGGAAAGAGCATCGGGTCGAAGTGACGTACACCTTCATATTCATGCAAAATAGGCTGTAATTCGTCAGGAGGGAGATGACTTTTTATAATTTCAAGAGCTTCTGGCAGATATGCTTTATCTAGCCAGCTTTTTTTTACGGGCAGTGTCTGCGCCGGCAGTGTATGAAGAGTCGCCAGGGTGGAGCCAAGAACTGTGTTTACTTCTTGGGCAGGAGGTGGTGGTTGTCCAGGAAGCTTCTTCATAGCAACTGCAATAGTATCTGCATGCTGGTAGATGAACGAGGTATTGGGTGCTTGCAAATAATAGGCAGCAGGAAAAGCATATTTTGCTAAATGTTGTAAGTAGAGCAGCTCTCGCTGTAGTCTGTCGAGTTGAGAAGGCAGGAGCAACTTAATAACATACTCACCTTTGTCAGTATCAACGAAGTAGTTTTTGTTGGCATATCCACCTATACGACTCCTTAAGAGAAGAGAACCAAGATCAAAGAAGTGTACCACGGATGCAAGTTTTTCCTGCAGAGCTTCATCGTCTCTCGACCAGTTCATGCTCATTCCTCCAGTGTCTCATCTTTATGAACTATTGGTATGAGTTGAGAAGATCAGAAAGACCATCTTAAAGAGAGGGATGAAAACACTCTCGAAAGGATGGAAACCTTCATGACCATCAGGGACATTATCATTCAGGTATTCTGTTTTGTCGATGATGCGATTCGAATTGCTCTTTCCCATTCAACAGAGGTGCAGTCCCAATAAGTTGTCAGGGATAAGTCGCTGTTACTACCCGACGGAAGAATATTTGAACTGCTCTGCCATTCAGACATATACTAACTACCTAAGCGTACTATTTACACTAAGGTATTAGTGTAAATAGTACGCTTTCCTATACAACCGCCTCTGGTGCGCTACGAGTGATCTTGACTCTGTTCTACTTTTGCTTTCTATGCATCCCATACACCTCTTACATACCCTATTTGAGCTCCTTTTCCCAGTGGTTTCGGACTTATACCTTATGCATTACACATCTCACACAGCTTATGATCTTTTTAAATCCTAAAGCAACGATTAATAATCAGGTGGCAAATCGGGTAAAGGGCTGATGCCTCCTACCCCTGGCGAGTGGCATACTATGGAGGAGAGAACAGAGAAGAATAAAAGCAATGCAGCAAGAAAAGCTGACCGCGCGATAGAGAGATCGCGCGTACAGGTCAAATTTGGCAAACTAACTGAGACCTGCTTACTAAGGCCTACTAAGGAGCGCATCTATGGATGCATTAACATTATCACGTTTACAGTTTGGCTCGACCATTATCTATCACTTTTTGTTTGTGCCTTTGACAATGGGTCTAGCCTTGATTATAGCTATTATGGAGACGCTCTACGTTCGTAGTGGCAATACGACATATAAGCGTATGGCGCAGTTCTGGGGCAAGCTCTTTCTGATTAACTTTGCCCTGGGTGTGGTGACGGGGATTGTGCAGGAGTTCCAGTTCGGTATGAACTGGTCGGCCTACTCGCGCTTTATCGGCGATGTGTTTGGCGCGCCGCTGGCGATTGAAGCCTTACTCGCCTTCTTCCTGGAGTCCACATTTCTGGGCATCTGGGTCTTCGGCTGGGACCTGCTGCCGAAGAAGATACACCTGGCGGCGATCTGGCTGGTGGTGATTGGTTCGCACCTGTCAGCCTTCTGGATACTGACGGCGAACTCTTTTATGCAAGAGCCTATGGGCTACGCGATCCGCAATGGTCGCGCGGAGATGACTGATTTCTTCGCCTTGCTGAGAAATCCAAACCTCTGGTATCAGTTCCCGCATGTGGTCTTTGGAGCAATGGTGACGGGCGCGTTCTTCGTTGTGGGTATCAGTGCCTATCACTTTCTCAAGAAGAATAAGGATCATGAGTTTTTCGAGCGCTCGATGCGCATTGGCCTGACGGTTGCTTTGATCGGTAGTATCGCAGTCTCTCTGGCGGGCCATCTACAGGGTCAGCACGTCGTGCAGACGCAGCCGATGAAGATGGCGGCAGCAGAGGCCCTGTGGGATACCGAGGGTCCTGCGTCTTTCTCGATCTTCACGATTGGTGATCCGAGCCAGATGAAGGATATTGTGGCTATCAAAGTGCCCTATGTGCTGAGCTTCCTTTCGTACAACAATTTTACGACTCCTGTACAGGGTATCAAAGAGCTACAGGCTCAGTATGTTCATCAATATGGCCCTGGCAACTATGTTCCGCCAGTCGTGGTTACTTATTGGAGCTTCCGTTTGATGATGGGCATGGGCATGGTTATGGCCTTGCTATCGATGGCTGGTCTCTTCCTACTCTGGAAGAAGCGCCTGGAGCAGTCACGCTGGTTCTTGATGGCGCTAATAGCTGGCATCGCACTACCTTATATCGCCAACACTGCTGGTTGGGTATTAGCCGAGATCGGTCGTCAGCCCTGGCTGGTCTTTGGAGTGTTGAAGACCGCGGCGGGCGTCTCGCCTTCGGTCAGCGCGGGCATGGTGCTCTTTAGCCTGATCACGTTTATCGTTGTCTATGGTGTCCTCGCAGTGATGGATGGCTTCTTGCTCATCAAGTATGCAAAGCAAGGTAGTACACCTGCTGAGCAGACATCCGAGAGTCAAGAAGAGCAGCTCGTTGTGAGCTATTAAAGAGAGGAAGGGAATCTTATGGACCTGCATTTACTCTGGTTTCTGCTGATCGCCTTTCTCTTTACTGGCTTCTTCGTGCTGGAAGGCTTTGACTATGGCGTCGGTATCCTCTTACCCTTTCTGGGTAAGGGGGATACCGAGCGGCGCATGATCATTAATACGATCGGCCCGTTCTGGGATGGGAATGAGGTGTGGCTGGTTGCCGCCGGTGGCGCGCTCTTCGCGGCCTTCCCCAACTGGTATGCCACGCTGTTCAGTGGCTTCTACTTAGAGATGTTTTTTATACTGCTAGCGCTTATCCTGCGCGGGTCAGCGTTTGAGTTTCGTAGCAAGCGTGAAGATCCGCGCTGGCGCACTTCCTGGGATTGGATGATCTTTGTAGGCAGCGTGCTACCGGGCTTTCTATGGGGCGTGATTGTGGCGAATCTGATTCATGGTGTGCCGATCGATGCAAACATGAACTATGTGGGCACGATCCTGACACCATTCAGCCCGTTCGCCCTGCTCTGTGGCCTATCACTCGTGGCACTCTTTACGCTGCACGGAGCGATTTTCATTAGCTTACGCGTCAATGGACCGATGATGAGACGTGCGCAAAAGGCTGCTCGACTGATCTGGTTGCCGACGCTCGCGCTGCTCTTGTTGATGGTCGGCTTTGGCTACAACCTATCGGCTGTGTTCCATCGCCTGATCCTTGATCCTAGAATTGTACCGTTGGGCTATGCGACGCTAGCAGCCCTGGTTGCAATCCCCTGGCTGGTTATGCGAGGCCGCAGCGGCTGGGCGTTTGTGATGACAACTCTCGTTATTCTGCTGGTGGCCGGAACAGTTGGATTGGGCATGTATCCGAATGTTATGCTCTCTAGCTTGAATCCAGCCTGGAGCCTGACGGTCGCCAATGCCTCTTCCAGCCCATATTCATTGATGGTGATGAGCTGGATTGCTCTGAGTATTGTGCCGTTCGTCTTGCTCTATCAAGCCTGGAACTACTGGGTGTTCAGGCAGCGTATTCAGCCGCATGCGATTGGTCATTACTAGAAGTTATAGATGAAAATACAAGCTGGCATACTATGAATATTAATAAACGTCTCTTTCAGTATGTGAAAACGATGCGCATCTACGTTGGGATGGTTGCTCTGCTGAGCCTGCTCACGGGGCTGTGCATCGTTCTACAGTCTCATTATATTGCTCAGATTATTAATGGAGCGTTTCTTGTCCGGCAGCCGCTTGCTCAAATTATGCCAGCATTGTCTATCCTGCTTCTGGTTTTGCTTGGGCGCGCAGCGGTGATCTGGGGAAACGAGGCGGCAACGAACTTTGTCTCCAGCACGGTGAAGGGCGACCTGCGCTTGCGACTCTTTCAACATATTCTGAAGCTGGGACCGATGTATGTAAAGGGTGAGCGTAGCGGCGAGATTGTCAATACGGCGGCGGACGGGGTGGATGCGCTGGATGCCTACTTTATCCAGTTTTTTCCCCAGGCATGCGCGACGATGATCATTCCGACGATTGTCCTGATAACGGTTTTCGCCACAGATACACTTTCGGGCGTAGTACTGCTGGTGACGTGGCCAATCTTGCCCTTCTTTATGATTCTGATTGGCAAGCAGGCCAGCGCGATGACTGAGCGCCGCTGGTACCTGCTCAGCTCTTTAAGCGCTCATTTCCTGGATGTCTTGCAGGGGATGACGACGCTGAAGCTGTTTGGTCGCAATCGAGTTCAGGAGGAGACGATTCAGCGTATCAGCGAGCGCTACGGGGCGACGACAATGAAGGTGTTGCGCGTGGCCTTTCTCTCCTCATTTGTGATGGAGCTGGGCGCGACGATCAGCAATGCGATTATCGCGGTGGAGATTGGGCTGCGGCTGCTCTATGGCACCATCCCGTTTGAGCAGGCGTTCTTCGTCTTGCTGCTGACACCTGAGTTTTATCTGCCGTTGCGGGCGTTGGGAGCACAATTTCATGCTAGCATGGAGAGCGCGGCCGGTGCGCAACGCATCTTTGATGTGTTGGAGACACCTGTGAGGGAGCAAACGGTTACCAGCGAGAATACTCCTGAGCGGGACGGAAGCCAGACACTGCGATTCGACGCGGTACACTATGCCTATCCAACAGCCGAGGGGCAGAGCTACCCTGCGCTTAAGAACGTTTCGTTTGAGCTGCATCCAGGTCAGAAGACCGCGCTGGTGGGACCGAGTGGCGCTGGTAAGAGTACTCTTGCGAACCTCCTGCTGCGCTTCCTTGAGCCCAATCAGGGCCGCATTCTGCTCAATGGAGTTCCCATCCAGACGTTTAGCGCGCAGGATTGGCGTACGCGCGTTGCGTGGCAGCCCCAGCGACCTTACCTGTTCAACATAACCGTCGCGGAGAACATCCGCCTGGGGAATCCGATGGCTTCTCTAGAGCAAGTCATTCAGGCGGCCAGACAGGCAGATATCCACGACTTTATCGAGACATTGCCCGCTGGCTACGATACGGTGATTGGAGAGAGAGGGACTCGTCTGAGCGGAGGACAGGCACAGCGCTTAAGCCTGGCACGCGTATTCTTGAAGGATGCTCCTATCCTGGTGCTGGATGAAGCAACCTCGACGCTGGACACGGAGAGCGAGGCAAGGGTACTACAGGCTATTGATGCCATCACGCAAGACCGCATCGTGCTGGTCATCGCGCATCGCCTCAATACTATTACTAGCGCCGACCAGATAGTCGTGCTGCAAGACGGGCGCGTAGAGGACAGCGGATCTCATCAGGAACTGCTGGCTCGTTCGCAGCTCTATCAAAAGCTGATCGCGGCATATGACGACGATACTGTTTATGCCGATACCGGTAGAGAGGTCAGGGCATGAAGAACCAGAACACTATACATATTCCAAATACTATATTCAAGCGCCTGCTCCTGCTAGCCCTACCAGTCAAAAACTGGATGGTGCTGGCCGCGCTTCTTGGCAGCTTGACGGTAATGAGCGGAATTGGTCTTCTCGCTACCTCGGCCTACCTTATCTCGGCGGCGGCACTGCATCCATCCGTAGCCGCACTCCAGATCGCCATTGTAGGCGTGCGCTTCTTTGGCATTGCACGTGGAGCCTTCCGCTATCTTGAGCGCTTGGTTTCACACACAGCGACGTTTCGCTTGCTCGCCAATATGCGCGTCTGGTTCTATAGCGCGCTTGAACCACTTATGCCTGCGCGTCTACTCATTAATAAAGAGGGTAAGAGGCAAGAGCTGCGCAGCGGAGATCTGTTGCAGCGCGCGGTAGCCGACATAGACATTCTGCAAAATTTCTATATCCGTGTGATTGCTCCGCCGATGATAGCGGTCATTATTGGCATCGGAATGTGGATCTTGCTGGGTGCATTTGGCGCACTCTTCGCCCTGATCTATATCGCCTTCTTCCTCGTCTCTAGCGGAGGAGTCCCGTTGCTAGCCCATCTCTTAGGCAGACGAATTGGTCGGCAAATGGTCGAGACGCGTGCGGACCTGCACGTACAGCTTGTAGACAGCGTTCAAGGCATCGCGGACCTGGTAGCCTTTGGACAGGAGGAGCGGCAGGCGGCACAGATTCAGACGTTAAACAAAAAGTTGGGTAGAATGCAGATGGCGATGGCCTCTATTAGCGGTCTACAGGGGAGCCTCACCAATCTGCTGATGAACCTGACGGCGTGGACGATTCTGCTCTTCGCGATCCCGCTTGTACATAATGGTCAGCTCAGTGGCGTTTTCCTGGCACTGCTCGTGCTATCGGCCCTCGCTAGCTTTGAAATTGTCCTGCCCTTGCCCGGTGCATTCCAGCAACTAGGCGGGAGTGTAGAGGCGGCGCGTCGGTTGTTCGAGATAGTTGATGCACCTCCGGCCATAGAAAATTCGGCTGCACCATCTCCTGTGCCAGAGAATAGTAGTATTGTTGTACAGCATCTCAATTTCCGTTACGAGGATGCAGAGCCATATGTGCTACAGGATATCAATCTTACTCTACCGCAAGGACACTGCCTGGCACTGGTTGGGCCAAGTGGATCGGGCAAATCGACGCTAGCGCATCTCTTGCTGCGCTTCCGGAATTATCAGGAGGGGCGCATCCAGTTCGGCGGACACGAGCTGCGCGAGTATCAACAGGACGATCTCTACAAATACATCAGTGTGGTGGAGCAAGATACGCATCTCTTCAACACGACGATTCGCGAGAACCTGATGCTGGCGCGTCCCGAGGCGACGGAGGAGGAGATGATGGAGGCGGCCAGGCAGGCACAGTTTTCCGACTTTGTGCAAACACTGCCGGGAGGTTACGATACTCCGATTGGTGAGCAGGGGCTACGCTTGAGTGGAGGTGAGCGCCAGCGTATCGCCATCGCGCGCGCTTTTCTAAAGAACGCGCCTGTACTCATTCTCGATGAGCCAACAGTCAACCTGGATGCCATCACTGAGCGAGCTGTTTTACGAGCTATCGATACGCTACGCCAGGGTCGCACCACCCTGCTGGTCACACATCGTCTGGCTGAAATGGAGATGGCCGATGAGATCCTGGTATTGCAGGCTAGTCGTGTTGTAGAGAGCGGCACGCATTCACAATTACTGCAAGAAGAAGGTCTTTACTGGCACATGTGGAGGCAGCAACAACACTCTGTCAGCCTGACTCCTCGTTAGAGAGCGTAGACTTTCGTCGTCTCCACCTTCCTGTGCCCGGCGAATTCGCAGCTTCGCTGCTCTTATAAGTCTTTATTACATATTACATTTTTTACATTTCTACAACTTTCAGGCTTCGCCTGAAAGTTGTAGAAATGTAAAAAATGTAATATGTAAAGTGGCAAGACGAAAGCATACAATTGTAGCTAGCAGTATTTCAATCAGTTTATACTAAAATATTAGGATCGTGGAGCGTTAGGAGCATCTAGAATGAGATGTTGTGCGCGGCTGACCAGTTCATCTCTGCGCGCCAGCAGATCCGCCGTCACAACCTGACCCATCTCTAGCTGGGCGAGAAAATCTATGCCCTCATAAGTGATCTGTACAAGCTGATTATACAAATCTTCTGTGTATGATTGCAGCTCAGCCTGGACAATCACCGACGCCGACAACTCCGAGATAGGCTTCAACTGCTGCTGTATTTCAGAAATAATCTGTTTGACCGTTTTATCCTCCATCGTGCGACTCCGATCATTTATATAGTCAAGCATCTCCATGCATAAATATCTAGCACAATTTCTAACAGAGCAACAGACCACGTTTAGTGATGCAGTAGCATCATACCATATAAGAGGACGAAGTATGTCACTATAGATAGTACAGTAGTTCTTTTAGCACTCCTTCTGCCTTTTTATTGTATAAAACATTGCCCGCATAGCGACAATCCCTCGTGGTTGTCGTTGGTGGCTAACCAGAGGTACGTTCACAACAACCACGAGGGATTGTCGCTATGCGGATTCTGTAGCTGTACATAATCACAAAAATAGCGTAAGCTAGCATAGAAGCACCAGCATGTAGATAGGAAACGAGAGGGTTGTCGCGATGGAAGAAAACGTCCCTGAGCGGGTTGAACAGCGGCCAGGAGCAGTGAGTATAAAACCGGCCTGGGAGCGGCTTCTCTTGCCAATTCTTGGATTTTTACTTATCGCCAGCGTCCTATGGCTCAGTATTCAGCAAAATCAGAGTAGTCGCGCGCTCAGCGATCAACAGCGAAACCTGGCGCTCAGCATAGCAGCCGATCAGCAGCGCGAAATCATTCTGTCGAACTATAGAGACAGGATTGCAGACCTGATGGTCCATGACAACCTTCTACGCGCTCATTCTTCCGATGCAAGCATACTGGTGGCGAACGCCTACACTTTAGAAACGCTGCGCCGGCTGGACCCTGACCGCAAGGCAGCACTTCTACGCTTTCTCTATCAAACGAACCTGATTAGTAACGACCGGCGCATTATAAGCATGCGCGAAGCAGACGTACGCGGAGCACATCTGGCAAACACTGATCTACGCGATACCTACTTGATAGGAATCAATCTGAGCGGAGCCGACCTGCGGGGGGCGACGTTGAGCGACGTGAACCTCACCTTCGCCAACCTCTCAAACGTCAATCTGGCCAACGCCGACCTCCACGCCTGCGACCTGCATAACGTGAACCTAACTGGGACGAATCTGGCCGGAGCTAACCTCCGCGATGCCACTGGCTTGAACGAGGATATATTATCTAAGGCTAAGTCCCTTGCACGGGCAACTATGTCGGATGGCAGCGTGCACCGCTAACTACCTCCTTCTCACACTCGATGTGAGTACTTAACAAACACTCTCCACAAAACAGCTATCATCTATTCTACATCAGGACCGCTTACATCCATAAATACTAGCTGAAAAATCAGAATTACTATCTTTTCATCTTGACAGGTAGTAGCCTGTCAAGCCCCTCTGTAGGCCGCTTCAGTTCTATAGAAGCAAAGTCTGCATATCCAAAACCTCTCATTTAAATCTCCTCTCCTCCTACTGAAAAAGATCAGTTTTTACTAAAAATAAGTAAAACGTGAACAAATGTTAGATATCAAATAGAACCAATGTTATCCAAATGTATTGGAGGCGTCTTATATTAAAGAACATTAATATTTTAATATTTTTTTTTGTGATACCAGCATAAAAAATGAGAGTAGAGGAAAATGCTGGTTTCGAGAAAGGTACACAATGCTATGAATGCTAGTATTGGTGCCGGATTAGGAGTGCTCGTAGCACTTTTATGGGGCTCTGCCGATATCTTTGTAACACTTGTAGCTCGTCATGTTGGAACCCTAAGGACGACCCTTATTTCGCAGTTAGCAGGTATGATCGCTCTGCTTTTTTGTGGCTGCCTGGTCTTCTGGTTCTGGCATTATAATTTAATATTTGCGCTTTTGCCGATAAGTGCACTTATCGGGATTCTCACAGGTTTCTGTGCGGCTATTGGTTACTATGCTTTTTATTACGCGTTGGAACTGGGGCCAGTTGCATTAGTAAGCCCTATTACAGCCAGTAGTTCCTGTCTTACTTTTCTTCTTTCTATACTCTTTCATCGAGAGCAAGCATCTCTATCAAGAATGAGCTGCATTGTAGTTGTACTTGTAGGCGTTACACTAGCTTCTACAAGTATAAGAGAACTGCGTCAAATTTTTCATGCACGAAAATTCTTCTTTTTTAAAAGGGGTATTTATTTTGCAATCGCTGCAATGATTGCCTTCGGCCTTATGGACTTTGGCATTGGTGTTTCTGCATCAATATCCGGCTGGTTTTTGCCCGTTTTATGGACACGAGTGTTTAGTCTTGCATTCCTAACGCTTTTAGTAGCGACGCAACGTTCTAAGATAGAAGCCTTTAGAAATAAGAAAGTTGTCGTTGCTCAGAACGAAAACAACGACCCTTCGTACCTCGACGGCAGCCATAGCGCATCGTATCAACATATTGTAAGCTTTACCGATTCAAAATCTCTCGCTGACTTCCCAACTCTTGTCCTTAGCTCAAATGCTCGCGCAAGCATTCATTCAAGGCCCTCATCGCTACGGCGTACTCTTATAGTTCCCATAGTACATTCTTCTGCCCTTTTACCTGAACAACAGACACCACCCCATAGCATCCCTGAACTTCGATCGACCCAATCCAGCAGTAATAAAAGCTTACGAAGAACAGGGAAGAGTTGGTGGATAAGTTCTGTAGTCCTGGCCGGCATTCTGGAAAACATCGCTGTACTCATTTTTAGTCTCGATACGAGAATTACCACCATCGGATTTACTTCAGCCATAGCTTCTAGCTATAGCCTGGTCGGGGTAATTTTTGGAGTGATGTTTTATCACGAGCATCCCGAAAGAATTCAGCTCTGCGGAATCGTACTTTGTATACTTGGTATTTTCTTACTTGCAGTTTAACTTTGCTTTAAAATAAGCCCTAATATTTGTGACAAAGAGGTGACCAATGCCATCAAGATTATCCTTGTTCATTAGCCTGGTCGTAGGATTGGGAGTCGTTATAGTTGTACTCGTTCTCTTTCACTTAGGTGGCATTGTCTGGCAATTTGGCCCGCTTACGGGTGCGATTGTCAGTGGGTTAGTTGTGATGTTCACAACCAGCTATTCAAGTTCTGATAAGACAGTTATAGAGCCCTGGGTTGCTAACGAGCAGATGGGCTGGACTTTGATTGGATGCGGCTCACTCATGTGGGGATTGGGAGAATGCGTCTGGCGTTACTACACTCTCAAACATCAGAATACTTTTCCTTCGCTTGCTGATATAGGCTATGCTGCTCTGCCACCTCTGTTTTTCGCGGGGCTCCTCCTTCAACCCTCTTCTTCGAATACATTTTATAAGAGATTGCTTATTGTATTAGATTGCCTTATTGCAATGGGATCGCTCTTAAGCATCGGCTGGTACATCTTGCTCGGTTCACTCGCGCAAACTTCCAGTGAGAATCTATTAGCTAAATTCCTTGGTCTCTACTATCCTATTACGGATATCGGTCTGGTGAGCTGCGTAATCTTTCTGCTCCTGAGAGGTCAAAACCAGCTTTACCTGACTACGGCAAGACGTACTGCTCTTCTGATTCTTGGTTGTGGTCTCTGTTTATTTGCAACATCCGACTTTCTTTTCAATGTACTGCAGAACGCAGGCACATACACTGAAGGCACATGGGTTGATCTGGGTTGGCCTCTCGGTACATTAACAATTGGAGTGGCTGCATACCTGCGGCGTTTTCTTCCTCGAACAGCAGATGAAACACTTAAGCGACGCCTACGCAGGCATATTGAGACTTCTTTGAGCCTTGCTCAAATTATTACATATATCATTCTAGCTCTGCTCTTGTTCGTGCTCACTCTCAACGTACTCTCCTCTAATAGTACTCAAATTGTTATACGTCCTGTTCTCCTATTTGCGACAATCTTCGTTATTACAATTGTAGTTATAAGGCAAATAGTGACGATTGCAGAGAATCAGCGTCTGACACGGAAACAGGGCGAAGCCCTCGAAAGTTTGGCAATGGCAAATCACTACATTGAGGAGCAGGCCACTAAGGTAACACAGCACAATACTGAATTAGAAGATGGAATAGTTCATTTGAAGGGTGTACAAGCTCGCCTGGCTAATGGAAACTGGCGCGCACGCGCCACCTTGACTAGAGGTGAGCTTTTGCCACTTGCTGCCAGCCTTAATTTGATGGCTGATCGATTGACACGCCTGGGGCAGGCCGATATCTACGCCAGGCTGTTGATAAAAGACCTCGATGAAATGACGACCATTATTGAACACAATAGACAGAATTTACCTGCCATTCTTTCTGACTCTAGCAGTCAATTCCCTCAAATTAAGCGCTTGATGTACGTGCTTCACATCAAGGGAATAGTGCAAGTGACTCCTAGCACGCCTTTTTTGTCGCATACTTCTAATAGGTTTTCGGTCGATTCTGCACCTACAACAGGTGCACTATCTCCAGATGCAACAAACCTACAGCGTTTGACCGATTCTGGGTCATAATTGATAGGATCTTCGATGTTCGATTAGAACGAAAAGCAAGTATCGCATTTGATCATGTCTTCCTCCACTCTCATAAGCTCTATATTGTCTATAGTGTCTCCTGGTAAGAGTTTGCCATAGTGGTTTAGATATTGAATGGCGAGTACACGACACGGAGAAATGATGAGGGATGAATACTTATGCCTTTATACTCCCATACGTGAAGCGGCCGACGAGATCCATTCGGGAATCATTACTCCTACTAAATTGGTTGCTGGAGACTCTGGAGAGATCAATGCTCGAGATGGAGAAATTCAGGCGTTTGTTACGGTGATCCGCGAGGAGGCACCCGATAAGGCTCATGACGGCCGGACCTGAACGAAGATATATTATCTAGAGTCAAGTCGTTGTCAGGCGCAACTATGTCCGGCAGTAGCATTCATGGCTAATCACACTTTATCGGCACCTATTTGCTGCTCAAAAAACATATTTTAGCAAATACGAGTTTATGGCGCATTCAGGCGCGTTGGTCTAATAGGAGGAATTGTCTGTGATGGACGCTGTGGAGGCATTTGAGAAGGTGGTGCAGACGAACGTCGCATCATCTCTACAATGATAGGATCAAGACATGTTCCAGTCCAATTCTCCAGGTCGAGGCGTTGACCTGTCCTGAGCATCGTTGTAAGTTGAGCCGCTACCCGACGCGTCTTTTCTAATTCGGCCTTTTCGTTTCTGAACCCTTGTACACGCGCTAGCAGATTATTGATTGAGTAGCCGATACGCCATAATGCATTATCTTGCTTAAGCGGTGCTCGTGCAGCAAAATTGCCATTGGCTGCCTCATTTAAAGTCGAAAGAATCTCCGTAATTCCAAAATTCAACTGCTCTTTGAGTTGAATATCCTTACGTTGCTGCTCGATCACCTGGCTCTCTAGTGCCGCGAGTTGCTCTGCTTTATCTGCCCGACGAATAGCCTTAATCAGTGCAGCCACAATGATGTAGGCCAAAAATGTTGAAATAATTTGTAGCGTGATAGGACTGATGATAACACTTGTCAGACTGGCGGCCAGATGCTGACTCAGGTCTGGTGCATGTGGTAAGAGCACTAATGTAGCAATAAGAAAACCGCAGTTAATAAGAACAATGCCAAAGGCAACAAGCGGCGGGAAGAATGCCATAGACAATAGGCTTACCTGGATCAAGTCGTCGTACAACGGCAAGTTTATCGAATCAAAGCGCCCTCCTAGATTCAAAATACTGGCACATAATCCCAATTCGGTCGTCGACATCAATATCAATCCAGCCGCCGTCATGAAACCTGCACGTTTTAATAAGAGTGCACCTACATCGATGAGGAAGACAACACCAAGAATCGCAAGTTGAATTGGTCTATTCAGAGCTGCCGGAATGGGCAATAACACATTGAACATTATAGGAATAAAAATAAGACTTGCAACTTCCTCACGCCATGCGTTATGCGACCTCTTGGAGTTGTTTGGGCTGGGAGAGGTTATACGAACCCACCAGTTAATAATCGAACGTTCTCGATCTACTTGTTGTTCGTTGGGTCCTTGAGGCCATTGTGGCTGTGATAGTGATGATGACTGCATCGATTATTCTATCTCCCATTTTCTACAACGATAGCACAACAATAAACATATTTGGTTAGACTGACTACATTAGACACAATGTCTCTTGTATAAGACTAACAGAATATCTTTGGAACTGTCAAGAAATAGTTATGTAAGTACCATCTATTCTAGAAGATTTTATCAATGCAGGGTTTATTAGCATGCACAAATCTATAGGTGAAAGGTAAGCCTTAGATTGCTTTTTTAATTTAGAACTAGTATATAAGTTATAATGCTGATAAGAAAACCATCATATGAGTATGAGGCATGATAGCAGAGCGGGCTGTTGTCCGACTGTGAAGCTTGGAGAATGTATACTTGCATTTTTCTTATAGGATAAAAAAGAAGGGACAGATAGTATGTTCGATACCACTTCAGAAATAAAACCGAACAATTCTGCAGACACGATATTCATCAATACATTTCATACTGTTGATAGAGAGGATCAGGAGAAGGTAGTACAATCATTAGTTCAGGTTACAGAAGATGTGATGCGCCATCAGCCTGGTTTTATTTCTGCTACTCTCCAACGAAGCTTTGATGGGAAGACGGTTACAAATCTTGCGCGGTGGCGCAGTGCTGAGGACCTCAAGAGAGCGTTGGCGAGACCTGACATGCTGGCTCATAGAGATGAGATGGGAAGTCAATATAAAAGAGAAGGATATCTGGGTCAGGTTGTGTATACATATACTGGTCAGGCTGAACTCTCTGAATCGGGTCTAAAAAGCGACGGTAAGCACTAATAAGTTGCTTCCTATTAATTTATTATCTCTCCCGTTAGAAATCCCCAAAAGAGAGATAGGGAGTGTTTCATGACGAACCAACATATAGGACTGCAATTATATACAGTGCGAGACCAAATGGCAAGCGATTTCAAGTTGACGTTGCGACGGGTGGCAGAGATGGGATATCAGGGAGTGGAGTTTGCTGGTTATGGAAAACTTCCATCAAAAGAGATGACGGCTTTATTGACCGATCTGGGCTTGCGAGCTTATGGCTCACATGTCGGTCTGCTCTTGCTAGAGCAGAATCTTGATGCCGAAATAGATTATTGTCTTGATATCGGTTGTCCTTACATTGCTATCCCTACACTGACTCCCCAATGGCGTAGTTCGGACGAGGCGGGTTATCGCAAACTAGCAGCCCATCTAAACACGATTGGTCAACGTTGTTCTCAGCGTGGCATTTCACTAGTCTATCACAATCACGATTTTGATTTTATGCAGGATGAACAGCAAGATAAAGGGGAATATCTGCTCGACATTCTCCTGGCCGCAACTGACCCGACGTATTTGCAATTAGAGTTAGATTCCGGCTGGGCAGCCTATTCTGGTGTCGATGTTGTGTCTTATCTCCAGAGATATTCAGGCCGAGTGCCACTTATTCATCTTAAAGACTTGACTGCTGAACATACCTTCGCGGAGGTAGGTGAGGGCACGTTGGATATTGCAGCGTATTATAAAGCTGCTATGGCAAGTGGCACATCCTACTATCTAGTGGAAAACGATACGCCACGTCATCCTTCACTTGAGAGTGTGCGGCGCTCGCTTAAAAATCTGAACGAGGTCCTCTCTATCAATCTCACAGGTTCAAACGATGGAGCTGCATAGGAAGGCAGAGCCATCTGGTGCTCTTTTTTCGACGCAATATCGTTAAAAGTGCAATATAATCAAAAGGAGAAGATTTATTTGATCTGGCAACGTCTCTCCCAACCCTGGCAGACAGCTATAGAGGAAGCATGGATAGCCTATAGAGGGGGCTCCCTTCCTCATGGCGCAGTAATTACCGATGCCGATGGTCATATTGTTTCTCGCGGGCGCAATCGTATCAACGAAAAGGTCACGACAGAGACAGAACAAACGGTGCTGCATGGGCACCGTCTAGCCCACGCAGAGCTCAATGCTCTGACCCAGACGGATTGGGATACAGTCAATCCGCGTACTTGCGTCCTCTATTCTACTATCGAACCCTGTCCTATGTGTATTGGAGCTATACGCATGGCAAATGTACGCGAAGTTCGCTATGCGGCTCGTGATAATACATCAGGCGCAAGCTCTCTGATCGACAAAACTCCTTTTCTCAAAAATGGCAATCTTCATATTCTCGGTTCTCAGGATACTGAACTGGAAACGCTACTACTGGCCATGTTGATTGAGTCAGCCCTGAGTCATCCATCATATCCAGCCAAAGAAGCATGGGCCGAGCAGTTGTCTCTTGGCGTGCCGATGGCCGGTCAACTAGGGCACAAGCTCTATGAATCACGGCAGTTGCGTCAATGGCAGAAGGAAGGCAAAGAGGCTGCTTTTGTTATGGATCAATTAGCAGAGCAAGCGTGACAGCTTCTCTCAACTGTCTCTGATACCCTCTAATTTTATTGCACCTATACTGATAATTATCAATATAGGTGCAAGCTGAGAAACCATCTTTTTAGCAACGAGATATTTAACACGAATGAAAAATATTTTTGCTAGTTTCCCTAATTGTTTCCTCCATTATCAGCTTACTTTATGCGCACACGATCTGTTACTGTGCCGTTCACAGCTACAGGCCTGGTACCGCCAGGTGTGTACACGGAGAGAGTGCCAGAGCCCTGTGCGCTATCTGACTTCGCGTTCTTTGAGAGGGTTCCATCTTCGACAACGGTGACATAGCCAATATTTCGTCCATTTTGGTATATTTGCTCTGTAAACTCTGAATGGAAACCAAGTTTGCTGGTCATACTCCATGTTCCCGTACCGATTGCGCCACTCGACGTCTGGCTTGTGAGCGTTCCATCGGCTGCATATGTTATGGTTCCAGTTTCTGTCTGTCCGGTACGTGGGCCGCTCACAAAGTGCGTCTGCGTACTCCATGTTCCTTCGAGAGTTTTTGCATCTGCATGCGCTAGAAAAGGTTTAGCAGAGAATAGGGTGAAAGCAACGGCACAGACCGCTACTCCTAGAATCACAAGACTAAGTAAGCTGCGACGTGATAGTGAAATTTTCATGGGCGAGTCCTTTCTTGATACCAACTTAAAACTATATACTGATTCAAATTGATGAGCTTTATTGGGCTTTCCTTATCTCTACTATAATAGTATGGGATAGATACGATATAGAAAAGCATAATAGTAATTTACTAGCTCATCAGCACTTATTTGTATATATTTTCTATATACTTTAATAGTAACTATACTGACATCGAAAGATAACGGAAAGATTTTTAATAGCCAATTATTACTAGTTTCGTACGTCTATTTTCCCATCTTTCGATACATTCTATCGTTTTATAGCGCATTGAGGCAGAGTAAAATCCAGGTTGAAACCAATTTGCTTGGCTTTTTAGAGCAGAGCCCGAATATGGATTTCATCTGCCTCAGCAATGTACTAGCTCTTCTAGTGAACTTCCGCCATCGCTTCGAGAATTTCTTTAAAATGCTTCTGATTCTCTTGCATGTGATTGTTCATGTTTATAACAACCTGCTCATTCGTCACAGGAGCTTTGGGGTCCATCTCGAAGTCTTGTAACCAGGTCATACGCACACCATCCTCTACAGACTCGTAGGTCCAGGTGAGATGCATATAGAGAAACGGGAATTTAGGAGTACCACGCGTCGCAATGGCCATGCGCTCCTGGAAATCCAGGATGCGCCATGATTGCCAGGTTTCACCTTCAGCATTCGTTAGTTGGAAGACGACTTTGGCAAAGCGGTCAAAGCGATCGAACGAGAGCACTTTGGCCTGTCTGTACTCGTGAAAGAGTTCGGGCCAGCGAGCGATATCGTTCGTAATAGCGAAAATTTTATCAGCATCGCCGCGAATGACGATTGAGGATTGTGCCTGTGGCATGTGTGTATTCCTTTCAACTCTGTTCATCAACTCTGTTCAATAGAAATGAGAGATAGCATAAATGCCGCTGCATGAACCAGCTCCTGAATTATTCAGGAGCCAGTACATCAACGACAAGGCAAAACTCTTATGCTTTGCGGGCGCTAGACGGCATTGTCGATAGATCTCTGGCGCTGATCTCGCCTCGCGCCTCTTGCATAGCCCGCTCCAGATTAATCTCGTGACGCTCAGCTTCAATCCAGTCGCTCAGGGGACCTGGATTAAAGAGAGCCAATGCATTCTGCAGTGATAGGTGCTCAGCTACCGCCTGCCGTCCTCCGCGTTCGAGAGCTATAAAGTAGTCTCGCAAGGTTATCAGGTCCGCTAATGTGCCGACCGGGCCATGTCCGGGTACAACGATAGCTGGCTTGAGTGCGATCAATGCATCAAGAGCCCTGATCCAGCCTGAGATGAGGCCATTGACGGATAACGGCACGACGTTGATAAAACAAATATCACCAGCCAGTAGCACCCGCGCCTCTGGAAACCATACCGTCGTATCAGCAGCGGTATGAGCAGGCTGAAAAACGTGCAGTTCGCCTCCGCGAGGGGGAATAAGCGGTTCCTGAATAGGCGCGGGTAGAACTAGTTCAAGATCGTCAAAGCGACCACTAAATTGTGGCATTAAACGATCATAAATTTTCGCGGGAAAGCCTAAGCGTTGCACTGCACGAATTGATTCGGGATGGGCAAGAAGCTTTGCATTCTGAAAGAGTTTGTTGCCCCCCATATGATCAATATGATGATGTGTATTTAAAACCGTTTCAACACGTGCTCTCCTCCTGGCGATTTCACGCACCATGTTTGTGGTCATCTCGGGAAAAGTCATTGTATCCACGACGAATGCGTGCCCGTCTTCGACTACGAAGCTGGCATTGGAGACGCCAACCTCACCATGACCCTGAATGATGGTCACAATCCCATCTGCGACCTCCTGGATGTGTTGCACAGGCCATTTGCTCATACACGCTCAGCTTTTCCCTGGCTCTGGTCCTGAATGACCTGAGATGCCAGTTGAATAACATCATCAAGCGTGACACAGCGACGAATATCGGCAATGGAAAATTTCACACCGAGCTGCTTTTCTAGCTTGAGACTCAGTTCGACAAGCTCCAACGAATCCATCCCCAGATCGTTGATGAGGTCCGCATCCAATGGAATAGGAGTCGGACTGCCAACGTGCTCACGCACTAACTCCTCAATTTGCGTGACCAACTGGGCCCGCGTAAAATCGTTCACCACAGAATTCTCCTTATGGAACTATTTAAAGTACGTTCTCTACTCTTGTCTATACAATCCGTAGGAAATTGTATAGAGGAACATCACTATAGAGCTTTCGAGGCATCCTCCTCCGCCCAACGCCGCAGCACCAGAGCCGCATTCGTTCCTCCGATACCACGAGCATTGAGCAGACAAGTATCAAAACGGTCGACGGAGCGTGGAATCTGAGGAACATAATCCAGATCACACTCCTGAGCCGCTTGATCCAGATTGAGTGTTGCTGGGATGACGTGTTCTTGCATAGCAATTGTGGCAATTGCCAGATCGAGTGGCAGAGCGGCACCAAAAAGATTCCCAAAAGCTGACTTTGGGGCACTGACAGGAATATGGAAGACTGCTTCTCCAAATGCCAGGTGCAGGGCACGCGTTTCTGAAATATCTTCAGTTGGGACGGCGGAACCGGCAGCGAAGACGCAATCCACATCGTCTGGACGTGCAACCGCTCGCTGTAGAGCCGAGCTCATCGCTGCTGCATAGCGCTGTCCATCAGGGGCAACTCGAACGGGATCATAACCATCATTGGAAGAAGCCCAGCCAGCAAGCTCAGCGAGAATAGGCGCATTGCGCTTTCGTGCATCTTCCAGACGCTCTAAAACAAAGAAGGCCCCTCCCTCAGCAGTGACAAGACCATCGTGGTCTGTATCAAAGGGGCGGTAAGCAGTGCTAGAGCCGCTAACTGCCTGTTTTGACGTGAGACCCGACGTTTCGTAACACAATGCCGCGTACGGCGAGAAGGGTGCTTCCGTGCCTCCGGCAAGCATGATGTCAGCTTTTCCACGCATCAAAGCGTCTGCTGCGTGCATGAGTGCGAATGCGCCGCCAGCACGATCACTAAGAAAAGTGCGGCCAACTCCTTTAATGCCAAATTGGATAGAGGCATTGCCCTGGACGGCAGCAGGAAACCAGGCGGTTGCCATATATGGACTAATATCGCGCGCTCCCCCAGTCCAGAGATTATGCAGCTCGCGCTCCGCAAACTCCCAGCCACCAAGATTATTGCCCACTGTGATGCCTACACGATTCCCGCCATCCTCTTGCTGGCTCCAAACCGGTTTAGCGTTATCCAACAGCAAACCTGCATTTTGCAAGGCCATTTGAACCGTAATCAATCCAAAGACCGAAAAGCGATCAATCTTGCGGATGGTGCGCGGCGAGAGATACTGCTCTGCATGAAAATCAGTAAGTTGTCCACCGACCCGACATTGAATATGCGATGTATCGAAACCCGTCAACTCTTTGAGCGCACTCTCTCCCGCAGTCAGCTTCTGCCAGAGAAGTGCAGGACCAACACCGTACGGAGAGATAACGCCCATGCCAGTGATTACTATTCTTGTCATCGTGCTTCTTTCGTTTGATATGCTGCAATGAGCATTGCCGCATGGAGACCTGAGAAGCCACTTGCCGTAGTAAGCAGCGTGTTCATGGAATATGGACGCTGATGATGAGGAACATAATCAAGATCGCAACGCGGATCAGGCTCATGCAGATTGATGGTGGGATGAATATACTGCGTTTGCATGCTCAGAGCGCAGGCGACGACTTCCATTGCGCTAGCTGCCGCCAGTGAGTGTCCAAGCATTGATTTGGTCGAGTTGACTGGGATAGCATACGCATGTTCTTCTAAAGAGGCTTTTAATGCCAGGGTCTCGTAGTAATCATTCTGTGGTGTGGATGTACCGTGCGCGTTTACAAAATCTACATCACGCGCGGAGAGATCGGACTCGTGTAAAGCGCCACGTATCGCGCGTGCGAGATCCCGCCCTTCAGGCGACATGTCAGTCATATGAATAGCGTGCTCGGTAACATCGTATCCCAGGATTTCTCCATAAATAGGTGCATTGCGCTGTAGCGCATGCTCCAGCTCTTCAAGTACTACGATGCCACAGCCTTCGGAAAGCACAAAGCCATCGCGATCGACGCTGAAAGGACGCGATGCCGTCTTTGCATCAAGAGTATGATGCGAAAGGCAGTTGATAATATCAAAGGCGGCAATAGTAATCGGAGTTATCGGAGCTTCAGAAGCTCCGGCTAGCATCATATCGTGATCCCCGTTTGCAATGCTTTCATATGCATAGCTAATGGCATCCAGGCCAGCAATACAGCCAGTTGAGAGCGTCAAGCACTCGCCCTGGAAGCCGTAATGCGCAGCTAACATAATGGAGGCCGAACCGCCCATCGCTGCGGAATAGAGATGAGGTGAAACACGTTCTGGGTGAAAAGACTCCTGTCCTTTATTGGTCGCTTTTGTATATTCCAGGTCAAGCATTTGGGTACCACAAATTGCGGTGGCCAGGGTAATGCCTGCGCGCGTTTTCTCCCAGATGCCCTGATCTAATCGAGCATCGTGAAAGGCTTGATACGCGGCAGCAAATGCAAACTGGATAAAGCGATCCGCTGTCTGATAAGCAGGTGGAACATGATGAAGAATTGGATCAAAATCTGTGGCTTCACAAACAACTTGAGCACTAAATTCATGCTGACCGAAAAGGTTACAGCAGGTAACCTGTTCAAGTGACTTTGCACCTGACACTCCCTCCAACAAGTTTTGCCAGAAGATTTCTTTGCCAACACCCACCGGAGAGACGATGCCTAGTCCAGAAATAACGACGCGACGCATTATATCCTCTCTTCTTTTCGAGCGATAATCACAGGAAATGGTCCAGCCGAATGAAGGTTGCGTATATCATGCAACCCCATGTCGCTTAACCAAGCGGACACCTCGGCACATGTCCTTATACGACCTTGGGCTGTATTCACTAACATTGAAAGATCAAGAGTAATTGCTGGTGGTGGCCCTGTACGATCATCGGAGTAGAAGATATCAGCGATGATCAGCGTTCCACCAGGACAGAGACCGTTTGCTACCCGACTAAGCAGCGACTGTACTCGCCGATCACTGATAAAGCGACAGACATGGGCCACAATCACCAGGTCATAATTCTCAACAGCAATTTCGGCCGCTTCCATATCGGCGGCCAGCCATGTATAACGCTCACCCAGACCAAGATCTTCGATCTGCTGACGACCTTGCTCCACAACCGCAGGCAGGTCTACAGCCGTTACCAGCGCCGATGGATAGCGCAATGCGAATGCGGCACTCCAGGGCGCGCTACCAGCGCCAATATCAAGCACACGCAATGGTCCATTCTCATCAGGCACAGCTAACGTCAATTCTGCGGCCGTACGCGCGGCAGCAGGATGGATCTGCGCAAAAAGATCACGTACACGCGGCGCAAAAAATGCTTCTGCGCATGCCGCATCACCAAGATCGCGGTACGGCACATCTGTAAGTAGTGTCTGGTCCAGTTCAAACCAGGCAGGTAAATAATCAAGCATAGCCAACGCATCGGCACCAAGATAACCCGGCTTCCCCTCGACTAAAAATTTATGTGCCAGTGGAGCTAGTTCATACAATTCTCCTCTACGCTCAATGAGATTGAGCGATTGCAGACCAGCAAGAAATCTGGCGATGGAAGCGGATGTTGTTCCAACCCGGATAGCCAGATCAGGAGCGGTTGCAGGACCATCCGCCAGATGAGTAAAAAGACGCAAGCGGATAGCTGCTACGAGCATAGCTGTACGTGCAAACGCATAGTTCATATCCAGAATGATTCGTGGGTCAAGTACTTCGGAAGAAGAGACTGAAGATGTCACAAATAAATCTCCTTAAAACTATCTTCTCGATAAGTTTACACTCCACAACGCAGATTTATTTACCACAGCAGAAGTATTTCAAACTTCTTCATACCTATTTCAGGTATCACTGCTGCGACCACTACAATCCTTTCTAGCCTTATTAGCGCATTTTTTGTAGCAGACCTTTTTACTCTAACTCATGTATTGGAGTCTTGTCTCTCTATGTTTCAGTTTACTCATATTTTCCTCTCCTCACAAGTCTTCTTAGGCTCGCTTTAGGGCGTCAAAGCGTCTTCGGAAGTCTTGTGTACGTTCAAATGACTTATTATTTTTATTGGGACTTTTAGGTATCTCATTTAGAGTGAATGGCAGGCTCTTACGTCGATTTGCGAAAGCTGAGCGTAGAGCCTGCTTTTTTAGGCTGTGTTAGAACATTTATATATCACACAACATCGTTGCAGAAGCGGCGAAATTCACAGGTGAGGCAACGCGCCAGGGTTGTAGTGGGTGGTGGCATGACTTCTCGTTCGACGATGTGCTGAATACGCTCGATGGTCTGTAAAGCCTTTTTACGCAGGTGCGGCGTTATCGCAATGCTTTCCGCACGCCTTAGAGGAATGGAGTAGACGTAGCCACGTTTTACTGGAATATTCCAGTTCTCTTCAATGAGAAGGGCGTATGCAGCTAGTTGTACTTTAAAGTGTGCGCCCACTTTGTTTTCAGACTGTTTGTACTCGACAACGATTGCTTCGCTATCAGGAGCTGCGCGGGTGGGAGTGGCGATTACAAGATCAATACAGCCTGTGAGGCCAAGCTTTTCGGATTGAAGCGATAGGTGAAAGAATCGTTCGCCGGCCTCAAGATCGTAGTTGCGCAAGCCACGCCTTTCCTCACGATCCGCTTCGATGACGTGCTGCCGTATTCCTTCTTCCATGAGAAAGGTGAGCGGGCGTATCTTTGGCAGACAATAACGATAGAAGACAATTCGTGGGCAGCAGGTATACTGTTTGAGGTCGGTTACCTCAAGTAGATAGTCAGACATGCAGCTCCTCCTCTTCACGTTGATCCAGGATATGGCGTGCGGCCCAGCTTTTGTCATCCAGGGGAATGAAGTGTACGACCGCCGCATGTTTGCCAATACGTTGTTTGATTTTTGCCCAAAGTTCATACTGATGAGTGCGCTTCAAATCACCCAGAAAGGCACTATATTGTACACGCTCCAGGCCGTAGTCCAGGCATGCATCGGCAACTTTGACGCGGGTGCCATCATGGGTGATGTCATAGATGAGCAGATAACGCATATACGACCTCACCAGCTTGCAACAAATGGTTCGTACTGCTCGCGTTCCTGGCGCAGAAAGAGCGCGAGATGGCGAGCTTGACTCTGAAGGATGAAACTGAGCGCCTGCCGTTTCTTCTCATATGGTTCGCTTGCAGCAAGTCGCTCACGTATCTTCTCGACGATCTTCTTGCGTGTGTCTATAGTCAGCATTTGCTGCTCATTTTGTTCAAGCGCAACATGCTTGTTGACCAGAGCAATAATGCTACGATCGACGACTGCCTGGCGGAACTCCTCGATGAAGTCCAGTACGAGGCTTGGTTTGCCAGGTCGGTCGGCATGGAGGAAACCGCCATAAGGGTCGAGACCTGCGAGTGTTAGCGCCTGTTCCACCTGGCAGTAGAGAACGCCATAGCCGTAGTTAAGCGCTGAATTGAAAGGATCGAGTGCACCCCGCGTTTCACGCCCTGGCCAGGCTAGCTCCGATGGAATGATTGCTGCAATCTGGCTCCAGTAGCGCTGGGCTGCGCGACCTTCGACAGAGAGCATTTGCGCACGAAGATCGTCGATGCGCTCGGCGTCGAGCTGGTCGAGTTCATATAAGTAGTCACGCATCTCCAATGCCGTCTGAGTAAGTTGTTCGTATAAAGTGGGGTTCGTCTCTTTACGATACTTGGCTATATAGCGCAGTAAGCTAGCTTGATTCTCCAGCTTTCCGCTGATAAACGCTTTAGCTGCCAGTATCCCTTGCTTATGTTCGTACGCTAGTAGTTGTGCGCGGCGTGTAAGAACTGTTCCAGTCAGGCCAGCCGAGTATAGGCTGGCAATCGCGCTACCGCGCCCACTAAGAAAGTGGATAGGAATACCCTCTTCGCTACATACGCGAACAACATCGCTAGATATACCAACTCCACTATCCACAATCAGAATCGATTGAAGGTGAAGCACAGGGACTTCCGTCACCACCCTCTGCTCACGCATCACCCGCAACCTACCCTGATGCTTGCCCACAAAACAACCTTTGCCTTCAACAACAAGCTCCATATTTTCTCCTTTATCGAGTAAGTAATACATACAAAACTTCAATCACAGGAGAAGTATAGCTGCCAGTATCCACGTTTTTTGCGGATATTTTTGGGCAAACCGCGATCTTCAAATAAATCGAATAAAACTTACACATGCAAACTTCGACTTCAACACTTGCAGTCTTACAGTACCCTGCTTACGGATCGACTCTCTCAAACAACTTGGAAAGCAGCCGAGCGCCGCTGAAGTAGAGCCTTGCAGTACCCTGCTTCCAGGTCATGTCTCTGAAACTAAGATTCCTTTCAGTGAGTGAGTAAGCATCTAATCTTGCCTTGCAGTACCCTACTTCCGGGTCGCGTCTCTGAAACTCCGTAAATTTGCCACAGGCCACGTGATCCACTCCCGATCTTGCAGTACCCTACTTCCGGGTCGCGTCTCTGAAACTTTGAGGAGTGGAACGAGCAGGGAGCGGAGTGCGACTTGCAGTACCCTACTTCCGGGTCGCGTCTCTGAAACAGTACGCCCCCATTGCTCTTTGCCATATCGATAATTTCTTGCAGTACCCTACTTCCGGGTCGCGTCTCTGAAACATCCCATTAGTGAGCGAGGCGATATCAAACGTTATGACTTGCAGTACCCTACTTCCGGGTCGCGTCTCTGAAACCCACGACTGCAACATCTCTGGCTGGAGCACCAGCTCTTGCAGTACCCTACTTCCGGGTCGCGTCTCTGAAACTCAACGGTAGATACCGCCTATGCAGGTACTGGTGGACTTGCAGTACCCTACTTCCGGGTCGCGTCTCTGAAACCTAGTGTACTTTTGCAACTAGTAGAAGAGGTATCACAACTTGCAGTACCCTACTTCCGGGTCGCGTCTCTGAAACACATCAGCCGTCAAACCCTCTACGACTACGTAAAAGACTTGCAGTACCCTACTTCCGGGTCGCGTCTCTGAAACTTGAAGAGATGCACCGCCTTGATATTGATACCTAAACTTGCAGTACCCTACTTCCGGGTCGCGTCTCTGAAACCTCTCACTACCTCTACTGTACAGAATCGCGTTGAGACTTGCAGTACCCTACTTCCGGGTCGCGTCTCTGAAACCTAAAAGCTCCTTAACAACACCGCCCGGTAACTCTCTTGCAGTACCCTACTTCCGGGTCGCGTCTCTGAAACTAAATAAGGGATTGAGAGGGATTCGCCAGCGGTATCCTTGCAGTACCCTACTTCCGGGTCGCGTCTCTGAAACAAGCGTACCTGCCTCGTATACGCGCTAGAGTTACCAAACCTTGCAGTACCCTACTTCCGGGTCGCGTCTCTGAAACATCATAGAAGGCGATCGGCGTCGTTCTCTCAAAAACTTGCAGTACCCTACTTCCGGGTCGCGTCTCTGAAACGAGAACCGCAGCCAGCTTCCAAGCCAGGTTATGTAGCTTGCAGTACCCTACTTCCGGGTCGCGTCTCTGAAACGTTGAGCGGGAATTGAGTATGAGGCACGTTTTGATCTTGCAGTACCCTACTTCCGGGTCGCGTCTCTGAAACTCCATGCAGCTCCATAAAGCGAGGAACAGGCATTTCTTGCAGTACCCTACTTCCGGGTCGCGTCTCTGAAACGGACAAAAGACTGATTACCTATACCTTGCCAGAAGAAGCTTGCAGTACCCTACTTCCGGGTCGCGTCTCTGAAACTCGCCGGCCGATGGTGAGGTGATCAAGGCTGAAGAGACACTTGCAGTACCCTACTTCCGGGTCGCGTCTCTGAAACACAAAAGAGTGCCAGCAGACGCTACAGCGCGAAAAGACTTGCAGTACCCTACTTCCGGGTCGCGTCTCTGAAACCGCCGGGGGTTGAATGATATTCTTGCCCCTGCTATATGTTTTTTTTGAGTGAGGCCGTTTTTTGAGGCTCTCAGCGCGTTAGTTTTTGGCATTGTTCGCTTTCTACTATACTCTAAGTTGGGCTTTTTCGCAAATCGATTTTTGCGTAAAACAGGGGGGGGATTTGCGAAAAAGTTTTGAGCTTATCAGGTGTTGAATAGGACTATTTAGGGTCAAAATTTGATGTCTCACAGCCCTTTGGCTGCGATTTGCGAAAGGGTGCTCTTTTAGCCTCCCTTTGGAGGTGTTTGTGCATTACTCAATTATTTTGTACCAGCCGTTGCCTTTTACGGCGCTTTTGCCGATGTGAATGAGTTCTCCCCAGGTAAGTAGTTCGCGGAAAGGTGCTATGTCACCAGCGAAGGTGATCTGACCTATGAGACCGCTCACGGGGGTGAAGCGATGCTGGCGGCGGGAGTAGCTTTGAACTTCTTCCCACCGGGTTTCGTCTTGTACACATTCAATTTGAGAGGCGAGTTGAATGAGTTTTGACCTTGCCTTCTGATTGCGCTGCTCCTCCTCTTCTGAGAGTTCTCCGTAGGTTTTTTGTAGGTTAGTCAGACGTTCGCTAATGCGCAGGACGAGGGCACGAAAGGTGAGTTCGCGGACAAGGCGCTCCTGATCTATCAAACGGGTGGGTGTGAGGAAGTCAAGGGTGATCCGCTCGGTTGAAAGCCCGGCGGCACGTGTCTGAATGTCAGAGTGGGTGAGTGAGATGGTGGGCGTTTGCACCTGAGTTTGTTTACTCTGATAGATGCAGCGCCGTTCAGCACTGAAGGGGTGGATTGTATCGATTTGAGTAATGCGGAAGCGGCCGCGCTGCCCATTGTTTCCTGCCTGCTTGCGCCCCAGCCCGTTTTCTTCCATCTGGCTCATCGACATGACGATGTAGGGCAGCAGTTGGATGATAGAGCCGAAGAGCGTGATGCCGAAGATAAAGCGTTCTCCCTTTTGATATGTACGCGCATCACCCAGCGGAGGCAGGATAATATAGGGACGAGGGATGTCGCGACCACGTTGATTCTCTTCGCGCAAGGGAGCCACGATGGCGCTAACCGGGCAGATTGTGTGCAGCGGACATTCAGCACAGGATGGCGAACTTTTGTTGGTGCAGAAACGTCTCCAGATGGCTTCGAATAAACTGCCTCTCAATGCCGCGCCACTATGATCGTCAAGCTCAAGCGGAGTCGTGATTTCGGCGGTGAAAAGAAAATGGTGTGTGGTGAGCATGGCCTTTCTTCTTATGCCTCCTCGCTTTTTACTTTTATGCGCTGATACCAGCTATAGCCCCGACTAGAGCGAGCTAACTGGTATGGTAATACAACGTGATGATGAATACGTTCTTTGCCAGGAGTGACACGGTCGGCGCGATAGATATTGGCACGCGCGAAGGTAAGACTTTTGCCACAGTCATCCAGGATCTGAAGCGTTCCGTCCATAGAAAACGCTTGCAGGCTATCAGGTGTAAGATCTACAAACTCCTGATCATCCCTTTGCTCCACCAGCCGAGGGAGGTCCATAATCTGCATAAAGCCGCCGCGCTTGCCAAAGTAGTTGATTCCACATAATAGTTGAGATAGCTCCGGAAGTAGATCAGCACTCTCAGGACTTGTAAATGCTAACTGAAAGGGCGCTCGATAGGAGACAAACTCGCGGAAAGAGATCGTCGAGTAGAATGGATACTGGCCACGCTCCATCCTATCAGCCAGCTTCTCCTGCACGCGCGCCTCAAACGCCTCCGGCGTCTCATCAGGCTTTCTTGAATCCTTCGATTCGACTGGTCGCCAGATCTTTGTGAACGATCTAAAGACAAGAATGTCTTGTGGCGGGGACAGCGAGATAGAGAGATCGCGCAGACGGGGAAAAAGTTCCTCGCCCGCCGATAATCCAAGCGTACGAATAGCGACATCGAGCAGAGCCATCTTGATCGCGTACGGGGTCATCACCAGTAGCGTCTTTCCTCCTGAAGAGGTGGCAACCGCTGGCTTGAGCGAGAATGGCGCGACCGGCAGGTAACGGGCAACAAGCCACATACTGTTTTCCTTCTTTCATCTTAATCTTCTTGACCAGTGCTCCCAGCCGGATACGCCATTGGTATAGCGCGTCCGACTAAGAGCGGATCACTAGCGACTCATCTGAATTTCAAAGGGAGAACTTGCATCGATCAACGAGCGCATCTGGCTGGCGAACGTGCTTATGCTATCGAAATTGTGCGTCTTGACAACGTCTGGTCCGCTACCATTAAGAGCCGTAGCAATTTCGCGGATCTGCTGCTTGTAAGCATCGCGATCATCGCCGCCGAGTAGGGGACTCACCATAGGCGCGGGCAACACACTTTCGCTGGTAGCGATCACGCCGTCCAGCGCAACAAGATGAGGAAGCTGAGCTGAACGCATGGCACCATTTAGCTCAATAAACGTATGCAGCAGACTCTCAAGCAGGAGCGTCGCGCGCTCGCGTCGCTTCTCGTCGCTAATAGCGTATCTTTGCTGAATATCGTTGTACCCGATGCGCGCTAACTCCAAATGGCAGACGATAGCGTAGATGCCACTGGAGGCTGGTCGGCGAAAAAGGCTCTGCCCCAGGTTCGAGCCACTTTTTTGCTGACTATTTGCATCCTCTGCGCGTTTATCTTTGCTACGCTCAGAAACATACTTGACGTGTAGATAGCTCTCAGTGCGCGTCTTCTCCGGCAGACCAATCACCCAGCCAAACTCGCTGATCGATTTACGTGGAATAGACCGATTGCTCTCAGTCACCAGGACGCCAGCCACATCATCTATAGCACAACGCGTAAGCATTTGATTGATGAACTGCGAGTCGTTGGCTTTCTCCTTATCCATCTCATTCAGAAAGGTGCGGTCGGCGTTGATGCGATTCGCATTGAAGCCCTGGCAGCTCTCACAGAGATCGAGATGGCGGGCGCGAGCCAACTGGAAAAAGTGCTCCATCAGCACATGCTTCAGCATATCGCCGGAGATAGCGTTGACACTATGAAGCTCGCCAGTATGATCAACAATCTCAACCATACGTGTCTGAATCTGGTTGCCCTCGCCACCTTCATTGTTGAGGCTATGCATATTAAGTGTTGCGCGCGCGGCGATGGAGAGCGATGCGATTGGTGTTGTCATGAGTTTTATCCTCTTTCTTTTTCATTTTACGTATTTGCTAGTTTACGTCAGATAGGGCTTATACATCTTCTTTCGGTGAACGGCGTGCATAGCCGAAAGCAATCAGCATAGAGCAGATAAGCTCTGAGCCGTACTGGTCGATTAAGATAGCAATCTCTTTGAGATCATCTTCTGAGATGTTGGAACGGAGGTTATTGGCGCGACGATCCTCTGATGTTAGCTTGCGCTGTAGCCGTGTAGAAAGCTTCTCTTCCTCACGCTCGGTCTCTTCCGAGTACTGCTGGAGAAAGAGGCCAAGCGCCTCCATAAATTCCGCAGGCCGATGAGCTTTGCGCTTCAGATCCTGACCCAGGCCATAGCGCGTATCATATTTACGATCACCTAGCTGTGTACGCCGATATTGTGAAGTGATTGTTGATTGCCGGATAGCATTGGCAATATGTTTAAAACCTTCTTGTTCGCAGATAGCTTTGAGGGGCGCGCTATTGTGCTGGTTGTTCATAAGCAAGTTCTCCAATCCTTGTACGGTAAAAACATAGACAAAACGGTTTTTCTCGCGGGCACTCATCAGATAAGCACTGTACATCGAGGTAAATTCCCAAAACGGATTCAGGTCATGCCCAGAAAGGAAGTCTCGATAGAGATGGAGCAGTTCATATTCCTCTGCTCCTTCTTCGCCTTTATTGTTGCGAAGGAGACGAATAAGTTGGATCTGATCATCCAATGTGGCCTCAGCTACCTCTACTTGCTCTAAGTTCTCAAGCCGTGGAAGCCACGTAGGCCAGCCGATGATTGAGATATTCATCGTTGCGTGCGCGCTTCCCAGGGATTTATAGAACGCGACATCGAACCCACTGGCCAGACTTACAATATCGCGAGGCATCCACGGTTCCAGCACGACCTCTTGCTCAAACAGAGTTTTATAGTGGTGAACAAACACCTGTGCCAAACGGAGCGAGGCAAGGATGTCTAGTTTCACTGCTGTTGTAGGCCGGAAAACTATACGAAATTCCTTCATCATTCCTTCTAGCATGCTAAACTTAATTAACTTGGGAAGAAAGGTGAATGTTTTACGATCGTCCTCATCCTGAACAGGAAGTGATGCGGCTCCCTCCATAAAGCCGAAAAATTTCAGCAGTTCGAGGAGCCAAAAGCTATCCTGATTGCCGACAGTCAGCACACTAGCCTTTGAGCGGTTTGCGCCTTTGCCAGTTGTAGGATTAACAATTTGAAGTGCACTTGCGGTCACACTGCCCTTGATGTCGTGTTTTTGAGCCAGTTCGCGCCACTCTTTCATAGCCTCTGCCACATCTGGCACTGGCTTGTTAAAGAGCCTGAGAAGCAGGGCAACATGTACTCGCTTCTGCTCAGGTGTCAGGCGATCCCAGCGCAGAGCCAGCTCATTAAATGAGCCTGCTACTTTCATTTGAACGATAGCTTGATAGTTTCCCAGGCGCGCATCAGGTGGGCCTAAATCTTCCTGCGACTGGTCTCCTGATTTTTGCCAGTCGGCACCTCGCTTTCCGCGTTGCCCATAATAGCTGCGGCTCTGATCCATCTGTGCGTCATAATTAAAACCATCTATTGCTTGCTGCTCACCCTTCTTTTGCTGCTTCTCGCGCTGCCTGCCAGAGTCGAGGGGCAGAACGATTAGTAGATCTTTCAAGTCTTGCGTGGAAAACTGCGCAACGTCGATTAGTAAGGGTGAAGAGACAATATAGCACGTTCCACGATCCTGGAGTAAGACCCCTTCCTTGTCGCCATGTTGTATTTCGCAGAGTCGCGCATAAAATGCTGCAAATCCGATTGCGAGCAGAGTATCAGCAAATGTACTCGTGGTCTTATCAATAAAGTAGGTTACTGTCATCAATCTTTACCTCGTACTGAAATCGTCGGCGCGTTGGTCGGCAAGGCGAAGCGCACGGACAATAAGAAAGTAAAGCCAGGTCTCCAACTCCTGCACCTTCCCACGTTTGGGGACTGTTATGAAGCTGGTTCCATTTTCGGGTGCGAGCTGATATCCACGGATCGCCCTGGTTGGGATAAGGTCAACATTATAGGTCCAGGGCTGATACTTACGTGCCGCTTCGAGGGCTTCGCGCGCCGCCTCTACTGCTCCTTGACTCAACTGCACAGTATCACAAGTACTAGCAGAGGGCGTATGATGACGAGCGATAGCGCCACACGCCGCTCGCCAGAGTGGAATAGATGTCTGATCCGTAGCGGTGATATTTAGACTGGCAGCAATGAGCGAGGACCCTAAAGCAACACTTTCACAGGCATGATTGAGACGTCCGGGCTTCATGTCACTCTGCAATTGCCGTTGTCGCTTAGATCCATCGTAATCAGTTTTGGCGAAAAAATTGGGTGTCCATGATGGAAGAGGCCAGCCCATATCTTCATATAACAGATGCTGCCACGTCCGTGCCCATTCTTGCCACTTTATGCCCAGCTTACCCAGATCATGACAGGCGATTGCCAGGCGAATTGCGTGATCGATACCATCACGTGGTAGTGCTAAGCGATCTTCGAGTCTGGTAGCGCTGTATGTTGTATGGCGTGCAAGTCCATGATTGTAGGCCTCTATCAGGCCGTCAATATGTCCTTTATAGCTGCGTTGAACAATGGGTTTGTATTCTGGTCTGCGTGACTTCTCATCGAGAAAAGGACTTTGATATTCGTTCCAGGGTATGGAAAGAGGCTCAAGGCGCTCATCACGAAGTATAAAACCAAGATCTGGATGATAGGTAGCGAGCTGGTTGGGTAGTGCAACAAGGATTGTCTCACGTAATGCACGCTCCCGTGCTCGCTGATCGTTCAGAAATGGCATGTCAGTCCATTCATATTGCGTAGGCTTCCGATTATCCTGGTCGCCCTCTTGATCCGCTTTGATGACCCGAGCTTGCTTACAGATCCAATCTAGTCCAAGGATAGTGCGCTGTATCTCGAAGAATTCTAGAGCTGAGGCAAGAGAGGCGGGATGAAGCGAAAAGCTTTGGTACCGCCACGGCTCCGTTTTGATCTCTTCTCCAGGGTTGTTGTGGATCACTACTTGCACTTGAGCTACGTCACGAATCAACGTCGTGACCACGCTTGAGGAATGATCTTTCAGGTTCTTAAAGATTTGATCGGCGATATTTTTCTGACGGTTTGTGAAACGCTCCAGAAGATCCTTGTCCTCCTCAGTATGAACCTCATCGATCAGTGATTGCTCTTCACGAAAGCCAACTGGTTGCAGAGGGTCACGCTTCTGAAGCGCATGTACTGTCGCGTCACATTGTGCTTTCTTATAAGGAAGGAATGAAACTGCTTTCCCCTCTTTGTCAGACGGTAAGTCATAGACAATAACGTGTCCTTGCTGTTTCGCAAAGCGTGCACAGCGTCCGGCACGTTGGATCAAACTATTAGCCGGAGCTATCTCTGTATGGAGTGTTTGAACTGAGATGTCCAGACCAACCTCGACGACCTGGGTGGCTACCACGATTATGTCTTTACCGTAATACACACCACTTTTCCAGCCATAACGCTCCTCTCCTTCCCATTCATCAGGAGCCGGGCCAAGTTCGCGGGTAATGAAATCTGAACGCTTTTTGCGGTCTTTAGCATCCAAACGACTATGTAAAAGCCATACCTCGATTCCACATTGTTGAGCAAGGTCTTTAAGCTCCCAATAGCGTTGTTGAGCGCGCAAGACTGTATTACAGATGACAAGTGCTGGTTGCCCAGGCTTATATTGTGCCAGGATAGCTTCCGCGCTCATTGTAGTTCCAGCAAGCTTGATGAGCCGCTCTCGACCCTGCATAATCGCTCGTAGTTCTTTGTCATCTTCAATAGTCACAACTTGCGCGTGCAGCAGGTCTTTCAATTTCTCAAGCAATGTTGTGGAGAGGGTCGCAGTCATGAGTACAAATGGTGTTATACCCTGGAGCAGAGAGAGCATCGCGAGTACGGTGGTACGCGCTCCAAAACAAGTATCGTCATCCACTAACGGGTAGAGATGAAACTCATCCATCACAAGGTATGAACCGAGCACGGCTGCAACATTTACATTTGCCAGTCGCCTTCCTACGCTATAAGGAGTGCCGAGAAAACTGGCTAAAACTTGATCGATGGTACA
>JAABUZ0100002040.1_pt1 | contig 35232 bp, 30 predicted proteins | sample 5562091 | NCBI WGS metagenome assembly JAABUZ01 (sample SAMN12813069, study PRJNA571459) | rock metagenome | isolation source: Antarctica rocks | place: Antarctica: Victoria Land, Linnaeus Terrace sud | collected 2015-12-21 | reverse complement strand
GCAGACCGAGTCAGGAGGACTTCCGAGCTCGAAATTCATGAGTTCTATAGTTCTTTTTTAGAGGAAATAAGCATCAAAGGTTGAGTATTGTCAGAAAGTCTTACTCAATTGGCATTGTTGACAAAGTGAGGTATACTGTCCCCAAACAGAGGAAGAGTGCCTCGCTACCGGACAACTACCAGGCATGCGGCGCTCATGAGTGGAGCGCATACGAGTGAGTGGGCAGGAGAGCAATCACATATGTCCCTGATAAACATGGCGAAACGCGAAATCAACTGTAAAATTGTATACTATGGCATCGGTTTATGTGGTAAGACCACCAACCTGCACTATATTCACCAGGCGGTAAACCCACAAGATGTCGGCGATATGGTCTCTATCGACACTGAGACCGAGCGTACTCTGTATTTTGACCTGCTTCCCCTTGAACTTGGTAAGGTTCATGGCTTCCAAATCCGCTTCCAACTCTATACCGTTCCTGGTCAGATTCTTTATCAGCAGACGCGTATTTCTGTCCTCAAAGGTGCTGATTGTGTCATCTTCGTGGCGGATTCTCAAGCCAGTAAGTTGCAAGAGAACATTGAGTGTTGGAACGAGCTACAAGAACAACTGCGTCGCATGAACAAGGACGTATCAGACTTCCCGCTTGTCATGCAGTGGAATAAACGAGACCTCCCCGATGTGCTACCCACCTCTGTCCTTGAGAAATATCTCAACCCGCATCGCGTCCCAAGCTTTGAAGGAATCGCGGTGAGTGGCAAGGGTGTGATCGAATGCCTGCGTGTCGGTATCAACTCTACCTTGCACAGATTAGAGCGTATTTAACGAGTTTAGGATAGACACTTTTCAAGGGGAAGAGGTATTGCCTCTTCCCCTTGAAAAGTGTCTATCCCCGCTTCTAGTAGCGGTTGTTCGCAACGCACAAACTGTGTATAATAGGCCAATAATCACAGGCGTAGAATATCCCCTGATATCATAGAAGACCTCTATGTTGTTGGATGTGTAAGTATACTAATTAATAAGAGGATAGGCGATACAACGATAATTCCTCGTAACGCCTGCTCTCCTACGAAGGGATCAAATGGATACGATACGTGTCATCGTTATTGATGAGCAGCCACTCTTCCGTGAAGGTATTCGGGCCACCCTGGAGCGAATGGAAGACTGCGTAATTGTTGGTGAGTCTATCGACACCTTCGATGTGCTCGAATTAGCTCGTATGCACAACCCTGATGTAGCCTTAATCGACGCTGGTCTTACCGCCTCCGATCCACTAGAGATCGCTCGGCAGGCCCGTCATCTCGCGCCACGTATGGCAATCATTATGCTCACGCCTTCCGAGGATGAGGAGCGTTTATTTCAATCAATCAAGGTGGGAGCAGCAGCCTATTATACACGCAACATCACTCCTGATGGCTTGATGGAGGCGGTGCGTAAGGTCAGTCATGGCGAGTACCTCATCAATGATGACGTGCTCTCTAAGCCACAACTCGCCAGCCGCGTCCTCAAATCATTCCGTGAATTGACCGTGGAGGAAGAAGAGGGCGAGACCAAAGACCTTTATTCACCACTTTCAAGCCGTGAAGTAGAGATATTAGACTACATTGCACGCGGCAATAGTAATAAAGAGATTGCCAAGTCGCTCAAAATCAGCGATCAAACCGTAAAAAACCACATCACGTCTATCTTGAAAAAGCTCTCCGTGAATGACCGTACCGCTGCCGTTGTTCACGCACTCCGTCATGGGTGGATCAAAATGGGCGATGATTAGCTCTACGCCTGCTTTATACATAGCCAATTAGTACTAATTTTATTTTTGTGACAATAGCCGATTTGGGTATGCAAACTGGCTATTGTCACAAAAATATTTACACCCACACGGACAGCACTTCTTTTCCATTGTTCGCATTGATAAAGAGGTAGAGGTCATGGAAGGCACTAGGAGATGACGTGGAGTTAACAGATGCGTTTGTAGCCCCGATAGGAATCTTCTGATACCATATCATCCACACGGGAACATTGTTGAAGTTAGCATGTGTAGCAGGCGTACTCGTGGCCGGATAGTTCAGTAGCACGTATTTCGCACTGGCGCTCTTTGCCTTCGAAGCTGCCTCCGGTTCAAGCTGGTTCGCAATGAGCATTGCCTGTTGTTGGCTCAATGTTGGCGTCTGATCTGAATGGCTTAGGCTGATGCCTTCGGCAAGAAGCGGCGCGACCTGCGTATCCGAGGACGAGCCGGGGAAAGCAGGCAAAGAGAGCATAAGCGCACTTCCATGCTGAGCCAGCAGAAGCCAACCCAGCCAGAGACAACTTAGCCCAAGCAAGACACCCCCTACGATGCCGCTGGTAAGGTTTGATTGAGAACGGGGTCGCTTCCTCATCATGCCCGATACGACCTCCCTAAACAACTGTTTTTACTTCATATCTCGGCCAGTATAGAACAATATGCAACTTCTGGCAATTCTTGCATTGACCTTGTTTTCTGAGACAAGCTATACTGATAGTAAGAGGTAAAATAGCACTATTTTTGCTTCTTCTGACTGAGAAGAAAGGAAATTTATCCCTGTGAAAGTCTACGGTCGCATGACGGTTTTTCCAGTAATGCCCCCTCACATTAGCCGTCTCTATGAACTGGCCTACAATTTGTGGTGGAGTTGGCGTCCCGAGGCCCGCGCCTTATATAGCACTCTTGACGCGAGCCTCTGGGAAGAGGTTGGGCATAATCCTGTTCGTTTTCTAAGTGAGGTGCATCCACAAGCCCTCGAAAAAGCTGCTAATAATCCTGAATATCTGCAACAATTCGATAGCGTTATTCACGACTTCGACTACTATATGCATCCACGTACAGACGATACGTGGTTTTCACGCACCTATCCAGAACTGACCGATAAAGTCATTGCTTATTTCTCGGCGGAATTTGGACTAAACGAGTCGTTACCGATCTACTCGGGCGGATTGGGTATTCTCTCCGGTGATCACTGTAAAGAGGCTAGCGATCTCGGTCTGCCTTTCGTCGGCGTTGGTTTCTTGTATCCGCAAGGCTATTTTCACCAGCGCATCACCCGCGAGGGCTACCAGGAAGCAATCTATGATAAGTTGCACTTCTCCGAGGCTCCCGCTACCCCAGCTACTGGACCTGATGGCAACGAGGTTGTGATTAATGTCGATCTGCCAGGACGCCGCATCTATGCGAAGGTATGGAAACTCCAGGTCGGACGCATTCCTCTGTACCTGATGGACACCGATGTCGCACCCAACGCTCCGCACGACCGTGAACTTTCGGCCCGTCTCTACTCGGGCGACCGCGAGATGCGTATTTCTCAAGAGATTGTCCTGGGCATTGGTGGTGTACGCACTCTGCGCGCCCTTGGTATCTCTCCTTCTGCCTGGCACCTTAACGAGGGACATGCCGCCTTCCTAAGCCTCGAACGCTGCCGTGAACTGGTAGCTTCGGGTCTCAGTTTCAACGAGGCCCGTGAAGCGGTTGCAGCGAACTCGCTCTTCACTACACACACGCCCGTGCCAGCAGGTAACGACACGTTCAGCTACGACCTCATCGACAAATATTTCGGCGGTTACTGGGGGCAGCTTGGCTTGAATCGTGACCAGTTTATGGATGTTGCCCGCGAAGATTCCGGCCACGGTCCTACCTACGGCATGACAGTTCTCGCACTCAGGCTCACAGGGCAACATAACGGCGTCAGCGCACTCCATGGCAATGTCTCGCGCAAAATGTGGCAGTTCCTCTGGCCTGGCACCGAGGTTGACGAGGTTCCCATTGGCTCTATCACGAATGGCGTCCATACCTTCTCATGGATTGCGCCAGAGGTTAATGAACTTTACAGACGATACCTCGACAATGACTGGGGCAAATATGTTGACGACCAGGAATTCTGGAACACCCACATCGACAACATTCCAGACGCCGAGTTGTGGAAGACACACATGCAGCGCAAAGAAGATCTCATCACCTACTCGCGCAACCGCCTGAAACAGCAACACCTGCGCCTCGGTGAAGGGTCACTCCAAATAGCAGAATTCGACCGAGTGCTCGACCCGAAAGCTTTTACGATTGGCTTTGCTCGTCGTTTCGCTACATACAAGCGTGCTACCCTGATCTTCCGCGACATCGAGCGTCTAAAACGCATCCTCAACAATCCACAGCGTCCCGTCCAGATCATCTTCGCGGGCAAGGCGCACCCCGCCGATGATCCAGGAAAGAGTCTCATTGAGCAGTTGTACAAGTTCTCGCGCTCCAACGATTTCAAGGGCAAGATCATCTTTCTGGAGAACTACGATATCGACATGGCGCGGTACCTCGTCTCCGGCACCGATCTCTGGTTGAACAACCCTATTCGTCCATACGAGGCAAGCGGCACCAGCGGTCAAAAGGCGGCCCTTAATGGACAGCCCAATTGCAGCATTCTCGATGGCTGGTGGGTCGAAGGCTACAACGGCAAAAACGGCTGGGCCATCGGTGAGGAGCGCGAGTACCACGACCAGAATGTGCAGGCCGAGGCAGATAGTATCTCGCTCTATCGCCTACTAGAAGAAGAGATCATCCCAACCTACTTCGAACGTGGCTCCGACGGTGTACCCCATCGCTGGTTGGACTATATGAAAGAGGCTATCCGCACCTGTGCGCCACAGTTCAGCATGCGTCGCATGGTCAAGGAGTACACCACCTGCTACTATGTCCCCGAAATTCGGCAGAGCATGAAGATTGGACAGAAGCACTACGAACAGGCACGCACACTTGCCGCATGGAAAGAGCGCATCCGACGAGGTTGGAACAGCCTTGCAGTATACGTGGAAGGGCCGCGCGAAGGTCAAATCAGTCTCGGGGAAGGCATCGACGTGAAAGCATGGCTTCGTGGCGACGGCCTGACCTCCGAAGACCTCAGCGTCGAGCTGGTGTATGGCGAGGCCAAAGATGATGGTATCGTGGCACAACACTCTATCCCCATGAGCTACACCAAACGCGAACTCGACGGCTCATATCGCTACGACGCAAAGCTGAAGCCCGACAAGAGCGGCAGCATCGCTTATAATGTGAGGGTGGTACCAACACATCCAGTGCTCGTGGAGAAATACGAGATGGGGCTGATTCGCTGGGCGTAGGATGATTTGAGCAATAAAATTGCACTCTAAAAAGAATATATCAAGCATGCTTATGTTTTTTAGGAAGAACATGAGCATGCCTGGTTGTATTTTTTTCCCTTTGACCTAATCATGTCTACTACTATCATCTCAAATCTCATCTGTATCTGAAATACTTATATCACTTTCTTACTCACAAATGACTGCTAAAGCAAAGAACTATCGCCCGTCCGAAGAGCATACAGAAGCATATGAGAAGTTCGCTTCAACGAAAGAGATGCCTTGCTAGATATTCTTTCTTTAGAATAGAATGAACTTAATAAAAGGAGGTAAACTATCTGATGCATCAATCTCATCTTGATATTCTCAAACAAGGGACATACTTCTGGAACACATGGAGAAGAGAGCATCCCTCTATACAACCAGATTTGAGCGAAGCTGATCTGAGCGGGATTAATCTGACAGGGACTGATCTGAGAGGAACAGACCAGGAGGGAATGGGAGTAGACCTTCATGATGCCAACCTTCAAGGAGCTGATTTCAGCAAAGCACATCTCAGGTGTAATCTCATTCGAGCAGACTTGAAGAGAGCGAACCTCCGTGGAGTAATCTTGAACGGAGTAGATCTGAGAGGGGCGGATCTGAGAGAGGCACTCCTTGATGGTGTAGACCTTAAAGGGGCTTTCCTGGGCGGATCCAACCTGAGTGGGTTAGACCTCAGAGGGAGAGACCTCAGAGGGATGAACCTCAACACGGCGAATCTGAGTGGAGCAAACCTCAGAGGAACCAATCTCAAAGGGGCGGATCTGAGTCGGGCAAATCTCAGGGATGCTCGTTTGAACGAAGCGGACCTGAACGAAGCCGATCTTAGTGGAGCTGATCTCTCCGAGGCGAATTTCTTTCGAGCCAGCCTGAGAGGAGCTCTTCTCAAAGAAGCCATCCTCAGAGAGACCAACTTCGACGGAACTGACCTCACGGACGCTATAATTTGAACAGCCGTATACGATGGCATTCTTCTCTAAGGTACGAAATAAGCGTTTTATCTTATCGTGCTCTTTGCAACCGATGCACTTGAACCTGCTTGATGAAGCTTTCGTTAGGAATCCAGTCCTGCCTGTTTCGCCTCCAACTCCATTACTTGCGCATCCCTTACATGTTTGCCTTTAAAGAAAGGCACCTATTATCGGGCCTAATTCTGGTTCTCTTCTCATACTCCTCGTACTGCTTATAATACGATGTCTGAGACGTGCCGTACTCTTCATGACTTGGCTTCTCGGGTGGTTGATATCCTTGGTGATAGGGCTGATAGCTATTCTCGGTCTGCTTCCTTGTAACTGGTAAACCCATCAAGAAAGAGGGTTCATCAATCATACGGGTACGAAAAACCATGAGGATGAGAGAGAAAGCGAGAGCAAAGAGAAGTCCATACTGAGACCTCTCATAAACAGGTAAGGTAGGAAGGTCGAATAACGAGGTACGCCCATTTGCACTTTGTATATATAACAAAGTGCTAGCCTGAAAAACCACACATAGCCCTGTATGCCCCAATACATCCTGTTTGGCTCATGTATTCGGAAGGTGCGGATAAGGGAGAGACATGCTAACAGGGTAATAATACCAAGTGGCAGGTCGAAATTAGTCTGAGTAACGACCTCTGTAACACCATTCGAGGCACTAACGATAGGCGGGATATAAGAAAGAAAGAAAGAAGACAAGGATACAGGTTGCTATGGATATAGTCCATGCCGCAAGAGATGAAACGACTTTTTGCTTGTAGCTCATAATTACCCCTCAAAAATTAATGCCGATCACTCTATGAATTTCCAGTATATTGGTAGTCTAGCATGATCGTTCGCAGATAGTCTATAATCTAGTGAACGTACCCCTGGACAGAGTCCAGGAGCTTCTACGCCGTTGCCGACGTTGGACGCGTCCCGCCCGAAAGTTGTTTGTACCCTGCGTGCAGGATGTTAATGGCGGCGTTCGTATCTCTGTCCAGTGCGGTCCCACAGGGACAGGAATGCCACCGCTCAGACAGGTCTTTTTTGATCACTGTACCACATCCTGAACACAGTTGCGATGACATGAATGGGTTCACAAAGAGGACAGTGCGTCCGGCACTTGCAGCCTTGACGCTCACCATCTCTGTAAAGGTACTCCATCCCGCATCTAGGATAGACTTGTTGAGTCCTGCTTTTGCTGCTGCACCATTGGGCAGGTAGTTCCCTTGCTCATCCTGTTTGGGTGCTGGCGCTCTGGTCAGGTTCTTGACCTGTAAATCTTCAAACACGATGACCTGGTACTGGTTGACGAGTTTGCGAGACTCCTTGTGCTGAAAGTCACGACGTTGATTGCGGATGGTGCGGTGCTGCTTGGCAACCCGCTTGACCACTTTTGCTCGTCTGTGGCTGCCTCGCTGTTTGCGTGAGAGAGCCTGTTGTGCTTTGGCTAACTTCTTTTTCGCACGACGAAAGTAGCGCGGGTGATCAATGAACGCTCCATTGGAGAGCGCGGCAAAATGGGTCACGCCCAGGTCAATGCCCACATCGTCATAGGAGACGGGCAGCTTCTCTGTCTCGACTTCACAGGTAAACACACAGTACCAGTGCTCGCCCTCTCGTTTGATGGTGAGCGTCTTGATCATGCCTTCCAGCTTGCGGTGGAGGATGACCTTGAGGGTGCCAAGCTTGGAGAGAGAAAGTCGCCCTGTAAGCTTGTGTTTGCCCTGCACGTCCTGCTCCTCGACCGTAAACTTCCAACCCGCATGGTCGGGGTAGGTGAAGCTGTCGTACTGGTTGCGGCCCTTGAAGCGCGGGTACCCTGGTTTCTCTCCGTTCTTGACTCGACGAAAGAAGTCATCATAGGTCCGCTTGACGCGTTTGATGACATCTTGCAGCACATGGGAGGCAATGTCTTGGTATTCTGGCCTGATGATCTCTTTGATCTCGACGAGATCGCGTTGCTGGTCGTAGTAGTCGATGGACGTACCACACATGCGCCAAGCTTCTTTGCGTTCAGCCAGTGCTGCATTGTAGAGTTCCCGTGTTCGGTCCAGCACCCATTGCAGCTTGTCGGTGGTCGCGGTTTTAGCGTCTAGTCGGTACTTGTAGGCTTTGATACTCATCATTGTCCTTAGTGGCTTGAATGGGAAACAGAAACAGATGCCTGTTTCCCATCTGTTTCTGTTCGCTTAGCTTGCTCTTTGTATGTGCTCTGCTGGTTCGTATGCACGTTGCTTCTCTCCCACATCAACGCACAAGGCAAGCGTCCCCTTTTCTTGCTCGTAGAACGCCGCGAGCCAGCCCAAGATGTAGCCCGTGTTCCACTGCTCAGATCGTCCTGTGTCCCAGCCATTTCTCAGGAGAAACAGGAAGGTCGAGGTATCGATCATCTCTTCGTGATGATGATAGGTATGACAGGTCTCGTATCCATCGTGGTAGCCCTGCACGAAATCCTCATCATCAACAAGGATGTGTGCATTTCCTATGGTGATCTGTTGCCATGCGAGGTGGGTCATGATGCGCTCTCTTCCTGCTTTCCTTGCTCTGTTGCGCTTTGCACCTCTGTCACCTTGCGCTTAGACAAGGGAATCAGCAGATAGCCTGTCTCGTAGACCGCAGCAATGTCAATCGAGAACAGGTGCATGCGCTCATTGCAGGTGGTCAAGATGGTGCGTACTGGCGTCAGGACGGCTGCAAGGGTGTTGGTCGTGCGTGCCTCTCCTACGCGCTGGGCAATCTGTTCGGGCGTCTCGTCACTCACCACGACCAACATCTTCTCGTAGGGCACATGCGAGGGCCAGTCGTTCAACAAGGTCATGATGAGCGGAAGCTCCTCGTCGGTGAAGGAACTGTCCGCCACAAAGCGGCGGCGTTCCCAATCGACCTGGGTCACCTTGCCTGACACCTTGTTCACCACCAGTTCGTGGTCGTGCGGGAGTAAGGCATGACCAGCACTGGTCTCGAGTGGGTAGTACTCATAGCGTCCTGGGTCGTGATTGGGTATACTGTGTGTGCTGTCCATTGAAAGCTAGTCCTTTCGTGTGGGTGGTCCTGCGGGACTGGTTGCAATAGTCCCGCTTGTTGTCAGGGGTACATTGTTTCTAAAAAGAGCAGGTGAATGTGCTGGACATCGGTTGGGATGGTGGTGCTGTTCTTGAGCGAGATGGAGACACTTTGGATCCCTGTCAGATGCAACAAGGTTGCGGTTGCTTTGTCCTTGTGTGTGCCTGCAATCATGGCTTTGATGGCCTGTTGTTGCTCCTGGGTAAAGGGATACGCCCACAGACTGACCGCCTTGACCTGCAGGTCACAGGTCCCGTAACCGTTGGGCGTTGCCTGGGTGATAGTGGTCTGAACACCTGTCGTCGTGTAGCCTGTGCCGAACTGCTTGGTTGCACCGTCGGTAGCTATGTGGGTGGCAAGTGTGGTCAACGCTTGCGTGTCGTATACGATAGCTGTACAGGTCTTGTCCACGATCACAGTGACCTGGGTTGCCTCTGCTCCTACCGCATGGTCGGGCGTGACCTTCTGCGTACACACAAGTGGTGTCACCAGCGTCTCACCTATCTGAACTTGCGCCTGGAACGCCGCTTGCACGCTCCGGTCAAGGCTTGGAGTAAGGCTCGTCACTACACCTTGAATGTCCTGCTGCGTCACGGTCTGGTAGGTTCTGGCACCTTGGCCTCCCTCAAATGCGTCGTTCACCGCTGAGAGATTGAGGCGGCAACATGGCCCGTATACGTCTCCCGCTCGAATGTTTGCCCCTGGTCCGGTGCTCGTGGTATGGGCGGCAACGCTTGCCTGTCCAAAGGTGGGGAAGGCGGCAGCAGGAATGCTCACACTGGCATCGGTCACGAGTTGTACGCCATCGGCACCCGTGAGGAGTTCGCCTGTGGGAACAGTTTGCGGGTACGTTGCAGCATTGTAGAAGGTGATACGTCCATGGGCGGCGCGTGCGTCCTGGTGTACGGTGCCTGTGGTTGGGATAGTCTTAGCCTGACTCATCGTGACTGCTGGGAACAGACGTCCTGCTATCTGCTGTTTTGCGGGGTCAGCCGTGCCACTGGTGACCACATGCACCCTGCTCGTCATGGTAATTTGCTGAGATGACGTGACGATGGTGATGGTTGCTGATGGCGTGAAGAGGTTGAGCAGGTACAGGGCACCTCCTGTCATAACCAGCTCGATACCCAGAGCGACAACGAGCAGGGCACATAAGGCAAACAAGAGAAGAGCACGCCCACGCGGGATGGTTCTCTGTGAGTAGTGTGATGATGGTGGGATTGTCGTGGTCAGTGTCTCTGGCTTGTCCTCGTTGTCCTGCTGGCTTTCCTCTTCGTGTCTAGAGGAGTCGTCGAGCGTGCTGTCGACAGTGGGCGGTTGCAACTCCTCGTCGTCTTGCTCTGCTGCTGTGCGTTCGATCACATACACGTCGATGATCGTCTTCGGATAGTGCTGCTGGTGCTGGTGATCGTCATCGTGTGTTCCTGCGACATCGGCCAATGGTGAAGACTGCAAGGCGTCATCGCCAGAGGGAGCATGCTCGTGCAGGTGAGCAAGGAGATCGTCGATCTGGTGTTGAATATTTTTCGGTTCGTCCATGAGTACTTGTCCTTTGCTGAGAGAGGTGAGGGGATACTGTTTATCCCCTCTTACACAAGTAGAACACACTACACGGTCACGTTGTCGCTTGGACGCACAGGGCGAAATTGTCCGTTGTCGTTGAGGAACACATAGCGGGCATCTTTGCCGATATGCACAATCATGTCCGGCGTGTTGTCTGCGTTCAAATCTTTGAATTCGAGCGTGACAGGGGTCAGGTCTTGCCCGTCGCCGATCAGCGTCGGACCAATGTACACTTTGGCTTTGGTTGCGTCTCCCCCTGGAAACTCAATCACCTCGACGTGTTTGTGCAGGTTCAGGGCGATGAAATGACTGGGGATGTGCATATCATCGTGACCGATCTGGGCATCGCACTGAAAGGTACGGGGGCGTCCGTAGTGCGCGTCATCTTGATAGCCATTCCACCACGTCACTGCGCACAGGTCGAGGACGTAGAGGGTCAAGCCCACAAGCATTGTCAAGCCCACATAGACCGACCAGTGCCATTGACGACGTGCTTGTGCCTGTGTTGGCTGTGGTGGTGCCTGATAAGGTTGAGTTGTCTGCTGTCGGTACGGTGAGACAGGCGGGTCATCCGGAGTCGTGCGACTCCTGCGTGGTGGAACCGGTTGACGCTGGTGGTGATAGCGTACCACTGCCTTCGGTCCCTGTGTCACGGGCATCTGATAGCGACGGGCACTCGTCGGAAGACGCGTGTCGTAGAGCGCGGGGTCGTCTTCACTCCCACCTCCATCGTCATATTGATACTGAACGGAGGGGGGTGATTGTCTACGTATCTGTTGTTGGAAGCGCGTCTCAGTGGTGGTACGTGGGCGATCTTCGGGATGGAGTCCCGTGTAGCGCCCCGCTTGATGGGGAGATGTCCCGTTAAAGTCGGTACTCTCAGCACGACGTTGCTGAGTCTGCACAACATGGGTTGCTCGTTGCTCTCTCATACTTGCACCTCGACGTGTCGATGCAGAGAGCATGCGAAAGGATAGGCACGGGTACTTGCTAAGGGGGCAAGGTTGCTCTCCTGCAGGCAGACAGAACAGTAGAGTACAATGCTGCAGACGCGACATACCCGTTCCCCTGGTCGAAAGGTTGGGGTAAAGGCATGCTCTCTCTGTTTGCACTGCTTCAGAGCTTTGGTGTGTTGGGCTGCCCGTTTCTCAGGGGCAGTTGGTTGCTTGTGAGTCTGTTTCCATCGACTCATGCGTGCACCTCCGTTGTCGGGTGTGCTGGAGGAGGCACAGAAACAGGAAGAGGAGTGGACGGTTGCTCTTTGTGCTCTAACAGAGCAGCGACCCATCCGGTGAGATAGCCAGCATTGAAGCATCCAGGGTTGAGGACACTGGTGATGGTACCGACGTAGAAGGCGTACACCTCTATGTCAGTCAGGGACGTGGTACGATAATCCAGTTTGTAGCGGAGATAGCCGATTTGAAAGGCGTTCGCAAAATCGTCATTGGCAACGGTGATGGTCGTGTTGCCAAGACGCAGAGATTCGCTCATGGTTTTCCCTCTTGTGCTTGAGACTCGTCGGCATCCCATGATAGAATCACATGGGGCCGTGTTGGACTGTGTAAAGGGTTTGGACGGTCCTGTTTGGCTAACTACTGTCTTACACACAGTAGTTAGCTTATTTGTATCTGTTTACAGCTATTTCCTTTCTAACTAACACTAGTAAGATGGAGCGATTTCTTATGCCCCATTGGTCGCCTTTCTAAGAAATTAGCGATTAGTCGGAGTATACCATATCAAAGCTTACTTTTCAATGCTTTTGCATGCTTTTTTATGCGTGTATGCGTGTATATTTGACAAAACGCAAAGAGTAGTGTTATTATTATTTTGGTAAATCCTAGTCATTATCCCCCTACTTTCGTCTTGTAAGGAGTGTTGTAGTTATGAAATTAGCTCAGCTAATTGAAGAAGCATTGATGACCAATACAGAGGTAGCCAATGAAGCAAAATTATCCCCAGGTACAGTATCTCGTATGGTCAATGGGCATGCAACGTCGCGCCTATCGGTTAGAAAGGTTCTCAATGTATTAAGCCAGAAGTTAGGTCGCAAAATCGAACTTGATGAAGTTGAAGGCTTAAATCTGTCTGATTGACTTGTTTGCCAAACAAAGCTAAATAATGAAATCGCAAACGAAATGCAGAGATTAAGGTGTTGTGAAGATAGTTTTTTTGGAAGAAGAGATGCCTGTAGATAGAAGTGATGTTATACGCTCTATTTATGCTTTGATTGACCCTAGAGACAATGCAGTACGCTACATCGGTTGTGCTATTGATACTGAAGAGCGTTTCAAACAGCATCTGAAGGATAGAGGTAATACACCTAAATGCAAATGGTTGGCAGAGTTGAGGCAGTGTGGATTGCTTCCTAAGTTGGAAGTGTTAGAGGTTGTGGATGGCTTTTTCGGTGCTTTTTGCAATTAATGGTCTTTTAGAAGAACGTGGTGAACCTGAAATTTCATTAGATGACTCGGGTTGGATGGAAGAATAAACACATAAAAGTATGGCAGAGAAAGAAACGCCTTTACGCCGCATTCGAGAGGAACTGGGAGTTTCACAAAAGGCAGTAGCACGTCGAACAACATTAACTACTGGTACATATCGTAGGGCTGAAGATGGCAATACAGTTAAATACACTACTGCTCAAGAAATCTTACAAGCAATCAATGACTTACTGAGAGAAAGTAACAGGTCAGAGATTTCGCTAGAAGATTTAGGTTTGACTTTAATGTAAAAGAAAAGTTATTTGGTACATGACGTGCTTGGTGTGCCGTGTCTCTATACACATCAGTGCAGTATGTGCCTAATCTTTAGTAAATGTATTGGAAGGCCGCCTTACCCCTACTTGAAAGATAGGGGGATGCGGCGGCCCACATACTCAACAGATCATCCATCGTAGACTGCTTCTCACTGGAGACCAGATCCATGCCTAACACGCTCTTCCAGCCGCTCAAGATAGGCCCACGCGAAGCACGCAACCGTGTTCTATTTGGAAGTCATACTACCAATTTCGCACATCGCAACCTACTCAGTCAGCAGCACGCGGACTACTATGCTGCACGTGCAGAGGGCAGCGCAGGCGTCATCGTCTTGGAAGAGCATGTTGTTCACCCTTCCGATCTTCCCTATGAAAGAGCGGTGCTCGGCTATCTTCCCGAGACACCACAGACGATAGCGTCAGTAGTCGAGCGCATTCATGCCCACGACTCGCTGGCACTCGTGCAACTTAATCATAATGGGCAGCAGTCTAGTAGTGACCATAATCAGCGCGAGTTGTGGGCACCGTCGCCTGTTCCTAACGTCTCTTCGCGTGAAGTTCCTAAAGAGATGGAACAGGCTGATATCCGCGCCGTAATCGATGGCTTTGCGCAAGTGGCACGCTATACGGTACAGGGCAGGGCAGATGGCGTCGAACTACAAATATCTGATACCTCCCTGCTGCGCCAATTCCTTTCGCCACTCACCAACCAGCGTGGCGACAACTACGGCGGCTCCCTGGAAAACCGGATGCGCTTCGTTCAGGAGGCAATAGAGGCGGTAGACAACGTTCTTGGCTTCGGCCGCATACTAGGGCTGCGCTTCTGTGCCGATGAACTCGCTCCCTGGGCTGGCTTGACACCAGAGCAGAGTGTCGAGATAGCGCGTTTGCTCGTCGAGACGGGACGCATTGACTATATGACAATTACTATGGGCAGCATCTTTAGTACGCACATGTTCCCCTTTACTGCTACTATGCATGTTGCTCCTGGCTATGCTGCTCATTTAGCAGCGGCGATCAAAGCAGCCGTTAACATTCCCATATTCGCCGCTGGACGCATCATGGATGCAGCTCAGGCCGAACGCATTCTCGCTGAGGAACAGGCTGATGGCGTCGAGATGATCCGCGCCTTGATTGCAGACCCGAATCTTCCCCGACTTTCGCAAGAGGGACGCGCTGACCGAGTACGCCCCTGCATTGCCTGCAACCAGGGCTGCCAGGTGCGCAGCGTGATGAACGTGGCACTGAGTTGCAATGTTAATCCTGATGTAGTTCACTTATCACCCTTGCCACCAGGAAATCGTGCAGTAAATAAAAATCAGAAGCTATCAGTATGTGTCATCGGCGGCGGCCCGGGAGGACTAGAAGCGGCGCGCACAACAGCGTTGCGAGAACGACAGGTTGTACTGTATGAACGAAGCGAGACATTAGGCGGAACAGTGGCACTCGCGGCAAAGGGACCTGGACGCAGCGAACTACAACTCATCACTGATTATCTACAAGCAGAACTAGAGAGGCTAGGCGTTGAGACACACACGGGAGTTGAGGCCAAAGCAGAGATGATTTTAGAGCAGCGTTTCAATACGGTAATTGTTGCTACGGGAGCGCATACAGGAACAGGCTTGTTGCCTATCCCTGGTCATGATCTGCCACACGTGACGAATATTCGTCACGTTCTTGCAGGAAAGCAGATCAACGGGGAACGCGTAGTTGTCATCAACGAGAGCAATTCGCATGGAGTTCTTTCTGCAATCGAAATGCTCGCAAGCTCCGGCAAAAACGTACAGGTTGTGACGGAAGATTGGTATGTCGGGCGGGACCTCGTCGCGACCAATGATATTGTCTTATGGATGCAAAGAACTCCTACGGTTGTACAGGTACCGCACACCACCGCAGTGCGTATCGAGCCAGGACAGGTTATTGTTACCGACCTTTACGCCGAGGGTGAGCGAACACTTCCCGCAGATACCATTGTGCTGGGTACATATGAGCGTCCATCACAAGATTTGTATTATACTCTTAAAGGTAAGGTGCAGCGCCTCTTCCGTGTAGGAGATTGCGTGACACCGCGTCGTATCGAACAGGCTATTATGGAGGGCCGTCAGGCAGGGGCACAGGTGTAAACCCAATCCATGCTCCCTTTACGCATCTCTAGCTCGGGAAGCAGGCTCAGGTCAAACAGGAATGGAGGAAACCTTCCATGTGCCGAAGCCGCCCCGACTATAGTCACACTGGTTATTCCGAGCACTGCAATAGCTACCTGACAAACTTCCATCAGCTTTGACTTGTCCCTGGAAGAGCAGCGGCAGATACTGGGTATAGGGCGTCACCAGAAAGCGGAGGATATTGCCGCTTGAGACCGTCCCGGTAAAGCTCGCCTGGCCTTGCAACCCATTTGCCAGCGTCAAGAAGCCACTGATATCTGTGCCTGTCTGGTGTATCCGAGTGAGAGACATGGTTCCGTCTATATTTGCAGAGGCGTTATGAATCGTGCCGCTGTACTGGCCCTTTAATACTGGAGAGGTCGGCGCAGACGGTGGTTGAGACTGCCCTGACGGGGTTGGTGATGCTGGAACCGTCCCAGTGGAAATAGGATGGGTGGTGGTCGGCTTCGGGATGCGCGTTGCTAGATCGTTCTGCCTCACCGTAGTTGTTGACGTGGAAGCTGAGAAGCCAAAGTACCTGCTTGCGGAAATTACGTCGGTTCCGAACACAACGCCTACGAGAAGCGCTCCCAGAGCAATGAACGCGAAGAAGGGCAGAAGAAGCCTTCGGCTCTTGGAAGGACGTTCCTGGCGTTGCCTATACTTGCTCACGGTAGGGGCAGCTGGCGCCTTCTCAGGAGCAGGCAAGGGCACGGGATAGTATGGCTCTTGAAGGGAGATGATCGGCTCAGACGATGACGGCTGGAGAGGATGAGTCTGCAAGGCTTGCCAGAGCGCTTGTATGGTGGTGAAGCGTTCGTTGATATCGATAGCCATAGCCCGATGAATAGCCTCAACCACATGTTCGGGGAGGTCTGGGACGAGACGATTCACCAGCTCAAGTGGATCGGCCTCTTGTCCTCCCAGATGTATCATGCGGGAGAGGGCATCCGCTGGGACTGTTCCTGTGAGAAGGGTATAGAACGTTGCCGCCATTGCGTAGACATCGCTACGAGGGCTCGTTCCTTGTGCATATTGTTCAGGGGCACTATAGCCAGGAGACAACCGCCGAACGGCAGTGGTCGTCGCGTCCTGGTCGTATTCCTTAGCAATCCCAAAATCCACCAGGACGGTGCCCTCTCCTCTTGAGGGAACGATAATATTCGCCGGTTTGATATCGCGATGAATGATCGGCGGCTGCTGGCTATGTAAGTAGGTCACAGCCTCCACAAGAGGAGCCATGAGACGCATCACGTGAGGAAGTGTGAAACGTTTCCCGGGCTGCAGTTGGCGCAGCGCCTCCAGATTCGGGCCTGTGATGTAGTCCATGAGCAAGTAAACTCGAAGCTGCTGATCGTCCTCAAAGACGTGATAGACGCGGGGAAGCGCGGGGTGATCAAGCCGCTTGAGTACCTCGCCCTCAAACGTAAAACGTTGCCGATCCTGTTTCTTCGGATCGATCATCTCTTTAAGGGCAAACTGATTACCTTTGACACGCAGGTCGCGTACACGATAGACAGCTCCGAAACCGCCCTTGCCCAGCAACTCCTCAACCACGTAGCGATTACGCACGACGCTCCCGTTTGGGAGGATAGATTGTACCTCTTGCACTCTTCACCTCAAATACGATGAGTTCCCTCTTGTTCTACAGGCAAACAAGGACGGGGCGAGCATGGCAGTAGACCCATGAACTCGTCCTTCTCTGTTTTATGTAACACGTATGAAACGTCACAGACGATGAGCGAACGGAGATAAGTCTTTAACGCAGAGTCTGCCTGATGTAGTATAATCTAAAAACATAACACCGCTCAGGCAAGGAAGGCCCAAAGTCCTGGCAGGTCAATGCCAATAACTGTTTTGCTTTGTGTAACTACCTTCCTCTAAATCGGCTCCTATCCTATAACTGGCCGTCATTGCAAACATCTTTACTCTTGCATGACGGCAAAATCAAGATAACATTCAAACAAGGGGACATAATCTGGAACTCCGTCAGGTCATTTGACACGCCAGACTCTATCAAAGAAGCCAACAAGAACACCCTCAGAGAGACCGATATTCCAGAGTGAACGTTGCAATTTCCAGGGTGAACGTTGCAATTGGCTCCTCACCTTGGTTGCCAATGAGCCTGACGGCTGTCTGCGCATTCTAGAGCTTTTTGCTTAAGAATACCTTTTAAGTGGACGGACCTGATGGGGTGCTTTGACTGTATACTTCTAGTTGAGGGCCTAGTTCCCCTGCTTCCCTTGCTTCTGTTGTAATCAATTTGGCTAGAAACACTGTAACAGCCTTCTGAGACTTTCTTTGGCTTAATCCTGCTAGCTATGCAGACACTATCACGACTGGCCGTTGGAGGTTCAGTGCATCGCTGGAGGAAGGCCGTGTTACCTCCTGTTTCTTCAGCCAACCAAAGAGAAAATCCTCCGCTAAGGCTATTTCATCGTTTATTGGAGTGCGAATCTACAGAGACAGCAAGACTTGATTCAAGAGAGGTAATAACCGTATGGCTATGACCCAAGATAACTCTCCAACGGGAGAGAAGACCGCAACACGTCCCCTCACAGGAGCTGAGTATTTAGAGAGCCTGCGTGATGGCCGCGAGGTCTGGATCTACGGTGAGCGGGTGAAGGACGTCACGACTCACCCAGCCTTTCGTAACAGCGCACGCATGGTCGCGCGGATGTACGATGCTCTGCATGACTCTTCCAAGCGCGATGTGCTCACGACCGAAACTGATACCGGCAATGGGGGTTTCACCCACAAGTTCTTTAAATCCCCAAGAAGTGCTGAGGACCTGGTCGGTGCCCGTGATGCTATCGCTGTGTGGGCGCGGATGAGCTATGGCTGGATGGGACGTGCCCCCGATTACAAGGGCAGCTTTCTCGGAACCCTGGGTGCCAACGCCGATTTTTACGACCCCTACCAGGCGAACGCACGTCGCTGGTACAAAGAAGCCCAGGAGAAGGTGCTCTACTTCAACCACGCTATCGTCAACCCGCCGGTCGACCGCAACCTCCCGCCCGACCAGATTGGCGACGTCTACATGCATGCCGAGAAGGAGACAGACGCGGGCCTCGTGGTCAGTGGTGCCAAGGTGGTGGCGACCGGTTCGGCACTGACCCATTACAACTTCATCGCCCACTATGGGCTACCGATCAACAAGAAGGAGTATGCCATCATCTGCGCCATCCCCATGGAGACACCCGGAGTGAAGCTGATCTCCCGCGCGTCCTATGAGATGACCTCAGCAGTCATGGGCAGCCCCTTTGATTACCCGCTCTCCAGTCGCATGGACGAGAATGACGCCATCTTCATTTTTGACAAGGTGCTCATCCCATGGGAAAACATCTTCGCGTACGGAGACGTAGACAAGGTCAACGCCTTCTTCCCCATGTCCGGCTTCGGTCCGCGCTTCATGCTGCACGGCTGTGTACGAATAGCAGTGAAGCTGGACTTCATCGCCGGGCTTTTCCTCAAGGCCCTGGAGGCGACGGGGGCCAAAGACTTCCGTGGCGTGCAGGTGCGAGTCGGTGAGGTCCTGGCCTGGCGCAACCTGTACTGGGCACTCAGCGACGCTATGTGCCGTACGCCTGATCCCTGGATCGACGGCGCGGTCCTGCCCAACGGGAACTATGGCATGGCCTCCCGCATCTTCGCCACGATCGGCTATTCGCGCGTCAGGGAGCTCATCGAGAGCGACATTGCCAGCGGACTGATCTACCTGAACTCCAATGCCGTGGACTTCAAGACACCGGAAATCCGTCCCTACCTGGACAAATACGTCCGAGGATCTGGTGGGATGCCGGCAGTAGACCGGGTCAAGCTCCTGAAGCTGCTGTGGGATGCCCTCGGCACAGAGTTCGGCAGCAGGCATGAACTCTATGAACTCAACTACGCAGGCAACCACGAGGGCATTCGCCTTGAAACCCTCGCGTACTCCATGGCGAATGGCGACACCGAAAAGTTCCAAGGCTTTGCCGAGCAGTGCCTGGCCGAGTACGACCTGGATGGCTGGACGGTGCCGGATCTCATCAATCCAGATGACGTTAACTTACACATGAAGAAGTTCAAGAAGTAGGCTCTGCACGCAATTGTCAGAGCAGTAGGAAAAAACAGGAGGAACGAACTATGGCAGAAATCAAGGAGCCAATGTTTGAGGTCGCTCAGCTCGCTCATGTGGAGATACTGACCCCCAAACCCGATGAAACCCTGTGGTTCTTTAAGGAACTGCTTGGAATGGAGGAGACGACCAGGCAGGGGCAGTCGGTCTACTTACGGGCGTATGAGGACTTCTACCACAACACCCTGAAAGTGACCGAGTCACCCCAGGCCGGGCTGGGCCACGTCGGCTGGCGGACCACCTCTCCCCAGGCACTGGACCGCCGAGCCAAGGTCATCGAGGCCACTGGACTAGGCAAGGGATGGATCGATGGCGATCAGGGACATGGTCGGGCCTACCAGTTCACTGATCCCGATGGACACAAGATGGAGTTGTTGTGGGAGGTGGAGTACTATCAGGCACCTGCCGAGAAGCGGACCGAGCTCTTGAACCGGCCGCAGAAGCGGCCCTTGCAGGGTATCCCCGTGCGCCGCCTGGACCACGTGAACATGCTGAACTCGAATGTCACAACGAGTCGAGAGTTCATGCAAGAGAACTTGGGCTTCCGACTGCGCGAGAATATTATCCTGAACGATAACACCGAGGCGGCTGCCTGGCTCAGCGTCAGTAACCTGGTACATGAGATGGCGTATCTGGGAGACGGAACTGGGGCCAAGGGGCGACTCCATCACATCTGCTACTGGTACGGCTATCCCCAACATCTCATGGATCTCTCCGATGTGCTCGTCGAAAACGGCATCCAGATCGAGGCTGGGCCCGGTAAACACGGGGTCAGCCAGGCGTACTTCCTCTACGTCTTCGAGCCTGGCGGCAACAGGGTCGAACTCTTCGGCGACGCGGGCTACCTGATCTTCGATCCTGCTTGGAAGCCGGTGACTTGGCGAGAGCATCAATTGAACAAGGGCATCATTTGGTATGGCTCGCCACTACCGGCCGAATACTTCCTCTATGGCACACCAGAGGTGGCTGGGCATACGCTGTCTACTGTGCCAGAACGTCAAGAGGCAGCAATTGAGAAGCTGGAGGAGGAAGCCGTAGCTCCCAACCCTGGTCTATAATATCCTGCTCCCCCTTACTCAAGGCGTTCACCTGTAAGGGGGGGCTGCTACAGACAGATACGGAGGGTGTATAGAATGCAAGCTACCCCTGAGATCGGAAAAAGCATTCGTGCAGGTGGGGTGACCACGAATTATCACGAGGCGGGCAGTGGCACCCCTGTCATTTTGATCCATGGCTCGGGGCCGGGCGTCTCGGCGTGGGCTAATTGGAGTCATGCAATTCCTGCCCTCGCCGCGCACTTCCATGTGTTCGCCTACGACCAGCTTGGCTTCGGCTATACGGAATTGCCCAGGGAGAATCGCTACGGATTGGAGCAATGGACCGAGCACCTGCTCGACTTCATGCGTGCCGTGGGGGTAGCGCGTGCTCACCTGATCGGGAACTCGATGGGGTCATCGGTGGCGCTCGCTGCCGCTGTGAAGCATCCCGAGGTCGTTGATCGCCTCGTGTTGATGGGGTCGATGGGGGTACACTTCCCAATTAGCGAGGGACTGGATGCCGTGTGGGGCTACACGCCCAGCGTTGCAAACATGCGGCGGATACTTGATATCTTCGCCTATAACCGTGAACTCATCACCGACGACCTGGCCGAGCTGCGCTACAAGGCGAGTATCCGGCCTGGGATGCAGGAGGCATTCTCCTGCATGTTCCCCCCGCCTCGCCAGCAAGGGGTGGACACCATGGCTGCTTACGAAGATCGCCTCCGTGAAGTACAAGCGCCTGCGCTCATCGTACACGGGCGGGAAGATCGCGTGATCCCGCTTGTCACGAGCGAGAAGCTGCTGCATACCCTGGAGAACGTTCAACTGCATGTCTTTGGGCACTGCGGTCACTGGACACAAATCGAACATGCCGCGGAGTTCAATCGCCTGGCGGGGGATTTCCTGGCAGCAGAAGCATGATGAAATGAGCATGTGAGCATGATTGAAGATATTGCAACTGCGCTCGACCGTGCTGAGCGGGAGCGCAAACCACTGCCACCACTCAGCGAAACATACACGCTGACGCCTGTGCAAGCGTATGCTATTCAAAGCGTGTGGCTTGATCTGAAACTCGCTGCAGGCGCACGCCTCGTCGGACGCAAGATCGGGCTCACCAGTGAGGCTATGCAAGAACAGATGGGTGTTAACCAGCCCGATTACGGGTTCCTGCTCGACACGATGGCTGCCCCTTCAGGCGGCGTGCTTATGTGCAACGAGTTTATCCAGCCCCGTCTAGAACCGGAGATCGCCTTCTGGTTAGCCGAGGATCTGCGCGGGCCGGGCGTCACCACTGAGCACGTCCTGGCCGTGACGCGGGGGGTAAGTGCGGCGCTGGAACTGGTCGATAGCCGGATCACCAACTGGCGCATCACCATCGTCGATACCATCGCCGATAATGCTTCGTCCGGGCGCATGATCGTGAGTGATGCCGTTATTCCACCGGATGGGCTGGACCTCGCGGTGGTCAGTACAGTGCTCACTCGTAACGGGGAGCCGGTCGGTACGGGAACTGGCGCAGCCGTGCTCGGCCATCCGGCGATGGCGGTTGCGTGGCTGGCGAACAAACTGGCGGAGTTCGGCGTTGCTCTGCTCGCGGGTCAGGTCGTCCTGTCTGGCTCCATGTCTGGTGCTGTGCCCGTCGCTCCTGGCGATACCTTCCGCGGCACTTTCACTGAATTGGGGGAGGTATCGCTCAGTTTCACGTAGAGGGAGTTTTCACGATGTGCCTGGTCACGTTCTTCCACGGTAGTAACCTGTGTCCCGGCGCACTCCAGGTGCAGATGACCACGAGAGCGTTGTTCGCCCATCCCAGGCGCGATCTTTTCTTTGTTGAGATGAGTGTAACCAAAAATGGAGGGAACGAGTATGGAAACCCAGAGTGGCATAGTCTACCGGAAAACGGAGCTGGTAGGAACTTCACACGAGGGGTTCGATGACGCAGTGCAAGGGGCTATGAAACGCGCCCAGAAGACGCTGCGCAACGTGCGGTGGTTTGCAGTGAAGGAGCAGCGAGGCCGGATCACGAGTAATGGCAGCATCGAGTATCAGGTCACCATCGAAATTGGCTTCGCTCTTGAGGATACAATGACATAAGCCTCGATGCACGGCGCAACTGCGATGGCGGCAGCGCCTTTCTTGTGATGCGTCGCTCGCTATTCTGTCCAGTGAACCTGATCGAGCCTCATCATGCGTTTCTGTTCATTTGCGTTCAATGCCATTATCTCTTGTATCCAGCTATCAGTGGACATTTTCACAGACACATCCCCCTCGTGACTGAAAGGAGCAACGTGTGGACCCACAAGTTTTTCGCCAGATCATTGGCAACTTCGCCAGTGGCGTCACGGTGATCACGACGCGTGAGCAAGGCACCGACTACGGTCTGACAGCCAGTGCTGTCACCTCGCTCACGCTCGACCCACCTATGCTGCTGGTCTGTATCAACAAGAATACCGGCACACAAGCCGCGATTAGCCGGACCCGTACCTTTGGCGTCAACATCTTAGACGAAGATCAGGCCGATCTTGCCTACCAATTCGCGAAACCGCAGTCCGACAAGTTTCAAGGGGTCGATTTCTCTTACGGCAGTTTGGGCGTTCCGCTGCTCACGGGCGCATTAGCGCGCATCGAATGCCGCGTTGCCGCCGATGTCGAGGCTGGCACGCATAAAGTGTTTCTCGCTGAGGTTGACGACGCCACAGCGAGCACCGGGTCACCGCTCACCTATTTCCGTGGGAAGATGGGACGCTTCGAGATGGTGCAAGACGAGGCGGTCTACCAGCAGATCCGCGATCATGTCCTGAGTCGTGAGCTTGCCCTCGACGAGGTACTCGACCTAGATGCGCTCACCAGCCAGTTCAACGCCGCGCGCTCCAGCGTCTACTATGCCATGACCAGGCTCACTGCCGATGGTCTTATAAACCGAGATCTAGCCAAAGGGTATGTCATCAAACCGATTGACGTGAAAACATTACAAGAAGCCTATGATGCGCGTTGTGCTATCGAGATGAGCGTTGCCGAACTCACAGTCGGCCATATTTCGAGCGATGAACTCGCGGAACTGCGTAAGCGCATGGAGGCGACGCTCCCAATGGTGGTTGATAATCGCTTCGTGGACTTCGAGCGCTACATAGAGCTGAATCGTGCTTTCCACGAATACATGGTGAGTCTCGCGAAGAATAATGCCCTGCTTGAGGCCTACCGGCGACTGAGCGTTGAGGGAATTGTCTGGCGCGTTATGCAGCGCAGGCTGAACGAATTTAACCGTGCCAGCAGCGAAGTGGTCACGGATCACCTCCGTATTGTGGAAGGATACGAGAACGGGGATACGCAGCTAGTAAAGACTGTGATTAGCGGTCACACCGCCCATGCGAAGCATGTTTACGAGCAGGCTATTGAAATGTCTGGAGGTCTGGTCTAAGCTGGTTTCGAGTCTTTCGGACAGAAGGAAAACCAGGTGAATCTGAGCAAAGTTGAACAAAGCCTGCGCGCACATGTGCGAGAGGCACGAACGAGCCGAACAACAACCTTTTCGACCCTGGAATACCTGGACTTTTTACATGAGTACTCAGATTCACTGAAATAAAAGGAGTGTATGTATGCCAACGCCAGTCAAGATGCCACGACTTGGAGAATCAGTCGCGGAGGGAACGATCGGGGCCTGGCTCAAACAAGAGGGGGATATGGTCGAGAAGGACGAAGCCCTGGCCGAGATCATTACGGATAAAATTACCGCCGAACTTCCCTCTCCTTTTGCCGGTCGCTTGGCGAAGATTCTGGTGCAAACGGACGAAATGGTGGCAGTGGGTGTCGATATCGCACTCATTGAAGGAAGCGCTGATGTCTCTACCGCGCCTCCCACGCAGGCAGCTACTGCCGTGATGGCGGCTACAGCGGCCCCTACAGGAAATGGGGCCAGTGCTGCCGTGGGAGAAACACGCACGGGCCAGGAGGATCAGCTGCGTGTTTCTCCGCTGGCGCGACGTCTGGCCGATGAGCATGACATTGATCTGAACATGGTTGTGGGAACGGGGGCGAGTGGTCGTGTCCGCAAAGAGGACATTTTGGCCTATGTTGCCTCGCGATCCACATCATCGCCGCCAGCGACCGCACCCGTGCAGCCATCCGTTGCTCAGGCACCATTGCCAGCGGCCCCAGCCATGTCACCGCCTCCTCCCGTCCCTGTCGCTCCGAAAGCAGCCCCTGCGCCGACCATCGCAGGTGAGGACGAAGAGATGGTCACGCCTGACCGCATGCGACTGACCATTGCCGAGCACATGGTACGCACAAAGCGTACCGCACCCCATGCAACCACCTTTATGGAAGTTGATATGACCAACATTGCCAGATGGTTGGAAAAGCACAAAGAGGAGTTCAAGCGAAAGAACGGGCATAGTATTAGTTACGTCCCCTTTGTGGTGAAAGCCACCTGCGAGGGACTGCGCACGTTCCCGATGGTGAATGCAACCTGGACGGAAGACAACAAGATCATTGTGAAGAAGCGCATCAACCTTGGCCTGGTCGTTGCTATTCCTGACGGCTTAGTGGTGCCGACGATCTATGATGCTGATCAGTATACGCTTGCTGGCCTGGCTAAACAGGTCTCGATCATTGCACAGAAAGCCCGCATCAATAAGCTGACGTTCCAGGATATGCAGGGCAGCACGTTTTCCGTCAATAATACGGGCACCTTTGGCACCATGTTTTCGACCCCGCTCATCAATCAGCCCCATGTCGGTATTCTGAGCATGGAAGCGGTTGTCAAGCGGCTGATGGTGATGGAGGACGATGCGCTTGCGATCCGGCACATGATGTTCCTCTCCTTCACCTTCGATCACCGTATCCTTGATGGCGCGGGGGCGAATGGGTTCCTCCGGGCCGTCCGCCTCAAATTGCAGAGCTATGGAACAGAAATCGATGTCTATTAGTATGAGCCAGCAAGGAAGGAGTTAGATACGTATGCCCGACCAACAGAATGTGACCCCAGGTGGTCAAACGACGCGCGAGGGGGTGCTGACCGAGCAGGTGCCGACCTTTGATGCGGTCGACTGTTTCAAGCAGATGATCCTGGCACGCACCATCAACGATATCCTCAAGACGCGCAAGACGCAGGGCAAATTCGACTTCTATATCGGCTGTGCCGGACACGAGGCGATTGCTGGTGTGATCGCTGCGTTAAGGCCCGATGACTGGCTCACCCAATACTACCGAGACCTGGCAGGCTGGCTCTGGCGCACCCGCGATCCCTACGCGCCCATCCGCGGTGCCTATGCACGTGAGACCGATCCGATGACCTCGGGGCGCAACTTATCGGAGCAATTCAGCAGCAGCCGCTTCCACATCCTGCCGTACTTCGCAGAGATTGCAGCGCTGGCCCCCTTCGCTGCTGGCGTGGCTTTTGCTTTCAAGCGTGAGCAGACCGACCAACTCGTCTCGTTCCACTGCGGCGATGGCGGTGTTGCGACCAACGACTTCAACGTGCTCTACCGTGCGGCAACCGTGCATCAATTACCAGTCATCATGGTTGTGGAGGACAATAATTGGGCCATCACATTCGGCGGGAAACAGTGGAGCGGCAGCCTGGTCGAATGGGCACGTGGCGGCGGTGCCCAAGCTGTCGAGATGGATGGCAGCGACGCCGTGGCCCTCTATGAAGCTACACTCCCTCTAGCAGAGCATGCACGCACGAAAGGTCCTGTCTTGCTCCACCTCAAGATGGGCCTGCTCGACCCACACTCCAGCAGCACCGACATCTATGCGTATCGGGACCGCGCTGAGATCAACAAGACCAAGGAGACGCGCGATCCCATCACCAATACCGGTCGCCGTCTCGTCCAAATGGGCCTGCTGACGGAAGCAGATATCGAGCATATGAAGAAAGAGGTCAGAGCGCAGGTCACCCAGATCGATGAGCAGGTGCAGAGCGAACCATTACCCAGTGGGGATCGCCTCTTGCAGCATGTCTATAGCTGGCCCAAGGAAACCACCGTCGAGCCGACCGGTGCTCCCAAGACGACGAGCATGCTCGATGCCATCAACGACGCTCTGGTTGAGATTGCCAGGCGCGATCCAGGCTTCTTCGTCTATGGTCAGGATGTCGGCGGCCCGCGAGGCGGCGTCTTCGGCGCAACGCAATCGCTGGTCAAAGAGTTTCCCGAGAGGGCCATCAGCAGTCCGCTCAACGAGCAACTCATCTTCGGCATTGCCGCAGGTGCCTCGATGGCGGATGGTCGTGCCCGTTGCGGCGAGATCCAGTTCGTCGACTATCACCAATCAATGGCGCAGACCGCACGCCTGGCGGCCGCTATCGAATACCAGTCGTTCGGCGACTGGAACTGTCCCGTTCTCATGCGCATGAAGTCTGGCAGCGGTGGCGGTGGTCCCGTCTCGGGTTCGGGCGCAGGCGGCGGCGGGATGGGGCATTCACACGCTGGCGAGCACTGGTTCACGGATATCCCCGGCATGATTACCCTCTGTCCCAGCACGCCATATGACGCCAAAGGCATGCTCATCGAGGCCTCGCGCACAGAGTCGCCCGTCATCTTTCTGGAGCGCGGTCGGCTCTATCGCTCTGCTCCGCCCAAGGATGCACAGGGCAACGTGATTGGACCAGTGGCCGAGCTGTGGCAGGTGCCTGGGGGCTACTACACCGTCCCGATGCGCCAGGCGCGACGCATTCGCATCGGGTCGGGCTTCCCGACCGGGGCCATCGTCACCTGGGGCATCATGATGCTTGAAGCGACCATCGCTGCCGCCAACGTCGTGGCTCAGCACGGGGGAGCCTTCGACATCGTCGATTTGCGCACGCTCATGCCCTTCGACCAGGAGACGGTCTCTGCGGCTGTTCGTGAAGCCAACCGCGTCGTCGTCGTGACCGAGGAGCCCGACTATGCGAACTACGGTCGCTACGTCCACTCCTGGATCTTGCAGCACCACTTCGAGGACATGGACCTGCCTGCGGCCTTCATCTGTGGCAAGGGCAACATCCCCTCGGTGCCCTATGACGGACCGGAGGAAATGGCGTTCTATCCCACCTCCAAGGACATCGAGGCAGTGCTGGTTAACTTTGCGACGGCCTAGGCCCGGTGGAACGGGTCTGTTTAGAGTGCAGGAGAAGGTCATGGTAAGCAATCGGTATGATGTCGCAGTGATCGGTGCGGGGCCTGGTGGCTATGTCGCCGCTATTCGCGCCGCTCAACTCGGTGCCAACGTCGCCATTGTCGAGAAGCAGTATTTAGGGGGCACCTGTCTCAACGTGGGCTGTATCCCCTCCAAGGCGATGTTGCACATCGCCGAGGTGATGCATAGCGTGCCCTCGATGGGTGAATTGGGCATCAACTTCCCACAACCTCCCACGCTGGACATGAGTAGGGTTGTCGCCTTTACAGAGAAAGTCGTCAATCGGATGACGAGCGGTGTGGGAACGCTCATGAGAGGCAATAACATTGAGGTGTTTGACGGTTTGGGAACGGTCGATGCCTCGCATACGATCACTATCACTCGAGATGAGAGTACCAAGGGGAATGGGGCACAACAACAGTTTCAAGCGGACAAGATCATCCTGGCAACTGGTTCAGTGCCGCTCATTCCCTCTTTTCCCGGGGTTGATGGGCGCAATGTGATCAATAGCGACACGTGCTGGCACCTGCCCAAGCTCCCTGAGAGCATCATCTGTGTGGGCGGTGGAGTGATAGGTGTCGAACTGGCGTGCATGTTCCATGGTTTAGGCACGCAGGTCACGATTGTCGAAATGCTGCCCAGCATCCTCACCCCCGTGGATGACGAGGTACGCACCCTCCTCGTGCGTTCGCTCAGCAAACGCGGCATCACCATTGCCACGAACGCCAAAGTGGAGTCTATGGCCGACGATGGCGATCTGAAGAAGGTGACCGCCAGTACGCCGAAGGGAGAGCAGAGCTTCAGCGGCGAGTATATCTTGATGGCGGTCAGCCGCCGCGCCAACACGAGCGGGCTGGAACGACTCGTGGAGCGGGGACTCGACAACGACCGGGGCCGCGTGCGCGTCAACGAGAAGATGGAGACGAACATGCCGGGAATCTATGCCATCGGCGACCTGGTGCATGGTGCAGGTCTGGCTCACGTCGCCTCGACCGAGGGGGAAGTCGCGGCAGACAACGCCATGGGCCGTTCCGCGAGGATGGATTACGACGTTGTCCCCAACCCCATCTATACCTTCCCGGAGATTGCCTTTGTGGGCCTCACCGAGGTACAGGCTAAAGAGCACTATGCCGACGTGCGGGTCGAGCGCTTCCCGTGGAGTGCCAATGGCAAGGCCGTTGGCAGTGCCCATACGGAGGGTTTCACCAAAGTCATCCTTGGTAAGCACAACGAACTCGTCGGAGCGCATATCATCGGCCCAGATGCGACGAATCTGATTACGAAATATTCACTTGCGATGCGAGGTGAACTCACGGGTGACGAGATCATCGAGACGATCCATCCGCATCCCACCTTGAGTGAGGGTCTGCGCGAGGCAGTGCTGGTAGCGGAAGGTCGCCCGATCCACATGCCACCCAAGCAGCAGTTGGCACGAGCAAGATAGCACGTATCGGAGGAAACCAACCAGTACAAGGGAAACAGTACAGGAAGAGCAGACGAGAGATGAAGGAAATGCGAGGTGTAGTGGCAGATTCGATGAAGTGAGGGAAAGGAATGAAAGGTATGAGCGAGGAGACGAAAAATTCAGAACCGCTTCCAGCAGTAGGAGCACGAGCGGTACATGTTCGCACGATCACGGATGCGGATATTGTGCACTTCGCCGAGGTGAGCGGCGATCGCAATCCCGTTCACCTGGATGCAGCATACGCAGCGCGGTCACCCTTTGGCCAGCGGATCGCACACGGCTTCCTCATCGGGTCACTGATCTCAGCTGTGCTGGGCACGAATCTGCCCGGCCCGGGAACCATCTATTTGGGGCAGACGCTCAAATTTCTCGCCCCTGTCCACATCAATGACTCGGTGACGGTGAGCGTCGAGGTCATAACAGTTCGCGAGGAGAAACGTTTGCTTACGCTAAGGACTGAGTGTATAAATCAAGACGGGACGGTGGTTCTTACAGGGGAAGCGACTGTCAAATATATAACCAATGTTGCTAGTTGAAACGAGGAAGGTTGAAAAAGAGAGGGGGTTGTGCGATTCTTGTGGAATAACGATCTGATGCACCAGACGAGTTTGAAAGTGGACGGGGGCGACCTGTCCAGCAGAAACATGGAAAAAGAACAAACCTCTCGTACGGGTATTGTCCACGCTAGCTTCATACCTGTTCATCTGATGAGAAGAGATCAGAGTAAAAGATCTTTGCCTGCTCTGGCGTTTTCCTGATGCCTGGCAGGTGACATACTCAAGTGTAACAGAGACGGAACTGGTGACCTGGGATGAGTAGTCCATCATAGAAGCAAACCAGCTTGAGAGGGTGAGCTGTAGAAGGGGAAACAGAGCCAGAATGAGGAGGTGAAGGAGGAGGCGATCTGGCCCAGGATACTGGAAGAATGGTACGCGCGTTGTGATGTATGGCATACTCGAAGTTGTCGAGGAGTCGACCATCGGAGGGTACGGGAAGTTTGAAGAGGTGCAGTAGTTTCTGCCGAGCTAGCTTGTACCTAGTTAAGAGGTGATTCACAGGGGAGCAACGCCCATACGCTAGTTTTGAGGGTATCCCCTCAAGCTCTAATGTTCTCAGCAAAACGTAGACAAAGAAGGAGCCAAACCGTGAGCAACAATACCGAGGAGCAACTTACTCAAAATGTGCTTGATAGCATGGCGCAAGCGCCAAACCCCAGATTGAAGACAGTGATGACCAGCCTCATTCGCCACCTTCATGCATGTATCCGTGAGGTTGATCTCACCCAGGAAGAATGGATGTCAGGTATCCAGTTCCTGACGAGAACCGGTCAGATGTGCGACGACAAGCGCCAGGAATTTATTCTGCTCTCTGACGTACTGGGGGTTTCGATGCAGGTAGATGCCGTCAATCATCGCTCGCTGGATGGGGCGACCGAGAGCACGGTCTTCGGCCCGTTCTACCGGGAAGGGGCCCAAGAGCTGCCACTAGGAGCAACCATCAGCAAAGACGGTCGGGGTGAACCGCTCGTCATGACGGGGCAGGTGCTTTCCAGCGATAGGAAACCTATTGCCAACGCCTTGCTTGATGTCTGGGAGACCGATGAGAACGGGTTGTACGAACAACAAGACCCGGAGCAGCCCGACATGAATTTGCGTGGCAAGTTCCGCACTGATAGCGAAGGACGCTACACTTTTATGGGAATCAAACCGGTCTCCTATGCAATACCGGACGACGGCCCTGTGGGACAGTTGCTGCGGGCACTAGGTCGTCATCCATTTCGTCCGGCCCATATCCATCTGCTCGTTTCGGCGGACGGTTTTGTGCCCGTCACGACTCACCTGTTTGTGAAAGGAGACAAGTACCTCGCTTCGGACGCCGTCTTTGGACCCAAGGACTCACTGATCGTCGATTTTATCCGTCATGACTCGACGGAAGAAGCGGCTCGCTACCATGTCACTGCACCTTTCTATACCGTAGAATATACTTTTGTCTTAAAACCGATCGGCAAATAGACCCGGGTGCGTTTCATTTTTTTGCACGATTTGAGCATAAAGTATGATAAGAGCATAAAATCTCATTGCTGTCATATTCATCTCAAGCTCAGAATTGCAGAGCTGTGCAAAAAAAGAACCGCACCCAATAGACCCGGTTACAACGTTGACTTTGTTGCAGAAATCGGAAAGAAGCCTCGCCTCATACTGTAGTGCTTTTTGTAAGTTAGCTACTGGAAGTCGTCTTTGAATAGTAACCTACTATGAGGAGGATGAATGATGTCAGTAGAAAAGAAGAAGGCTCTTGCTCGTCGCTATCAGGAAGAGGTGTGGGGGAAGGGGGAACTTGCTCTGGTCTCACACGAAACGCTACGAGATCCGAGATAGCCTCATACACGTCTTTGAGCAATGCTTCCCGTGTCGGACAGAATTTGAACACTGGCTGAGTAAGCAGCCTGTTCTTTGACTTGATCACGTCTTCGTATTCCTGATCCCGTAGTTCTTGGACAATAAAAGGGTCTTGCCGCAGAAATGCCCATGAAAGGTGTGCAATTAGCTTAGGACTGCGGTACATTCGATAGTTACCACGCACGCGCACACGCTCTTCCACCATACTATGGTCTCTCAAGTTATGTTTACGATCAAACAGCCTCTGCCCAACATCACCAACCATAAACACATTCTCACGTTCTTTAAGTAGGCTCATCGCCACATCAAGAAAAAAGTCACTGAAATCCTGCACCTCATCAATAAGCAGATAGTCAAACAAACGGAAGTCTTCACCACGCTCGGAAAGAATATCCTGACACTTTTCTGGTAGTTTATACTCAAGATACTCCTCTGATGTTATATTTTGTTTCACTTGAGTACGCCATACCTCGGCCTCAGCTTCTCCTAACCCTGCCTTAAGTATTTGCTCCATCAAGTGTTCTACATGCTCAACAACAATAGTCTGCTTACATTGTTGAGCATCAACGGAATTCTGGTCTTTGATTTTATTTTCAAGTAAACGCTTCAAATCTCTTGCCAGTGCTTCGCTGTATGTTAAAACAAGGATACGAAAACCAGGAGTGCCAAAGTAACGCGTCACAAGATGCATCGCCCTTGAAAGTATTATATTTGTCTTTCCACTTCCCGCCACATCCAACATGTAATTCTTTGCTATCACCTGTTCACTAAAGGCCCACTTCTGCTGCTCTTCGTCCATCAGGAGAAGATGCTCATAGCCAAGTTCATGTTTAGAGCTATCCCCTACTCGCAGCTTGGGAGGAACAAGCACATTGACAGCCTTGACAACTTGCACATCCTCATACGGCGTTTTCACTTCTGACCTCACGAGTTGCGTCAACAATGCTAATGGGTCGTCCCAATGAGAACTGAATGCATCCTGGAAAATAGTACGCTTTATGTCTATAAGAAATCTCTCCTGCACATTGAACCGTTGGCTATTTTCTTCACCCCTTACAAAGGCATTCTCAAATTCCGCCTTTGTAAGTTTAGGATATACAACAAAACCACTTACACGTACTGGACTAAACCCGAAAGTATCTTTTAATAAATTAAGCACTGCATGATAGTATTCGTCCACTTGAGCATAGGGATTCTTTATATTTGTTGTATACCCTTGCTCGTCAGTCCTACGAACAGTATACTGATCATTCCATTCGTACCGATTGCGGCGAATATTCCAGTCCTTTACCTCTAGCACTATTACCCCTATAGCGGGACCGATGACCACCACGTCAATACGATTCTCATTTGAACCAGCTTGACGCTTTTCCAATGTAGGAAGCGTTCGTAGTTCACGTAGTACAAAGTAATTATCAGGCAACGCCTTGAGGAAATCCACAGTGTGTTTTTCTGCCCCTTCACCAGCCCCAACGAAAGGAAGACCATGAAGAGGAAGTATTGTAGGTGGCATCACTTGCTCCTTTCTACTGCCCAGGCATCCCAACTACGTAGCGTTAAGAGTAAGCGCATAAAGGACTCTCGACCCTTGGTCACTTTTGCATTCCCTTGTAAGTGATCTGCAATGTACCCAGGTTTACAAAGAATTTTCACGGTATGCGCCCCTTGTGCAGCTTCGGTAGTAAGAACAGTATTGATTGCGGTATAAATAGCAGTATTTTGGTCGCTTCCTGTGTTCTCAGAAGCATATTTCGTAGAGGTCTTGGTCCGATGGTTTTCCACTGAAACTTCGCATTTTCCTCTCCACTCTACCTTCAGCACCACATCTGGCTGAGTCAGAGTAAAGGTTTTCTGAGGAATATGAGGCTGTAACAAAGAGAGTCGTAAAAAGGCACGTAGGAAACTCGTTGCATCTCTGCGAGAGAGTATCCCGGTAAGATACTGCGAACCAAAGCTAAAGAGGCAGCGATAGCAACCATCACTACAGGAGCAATCCTCCAATTTCTGCAGATGCTTCTCCAACATTTGTGACAGATGCCCTGCGATTTGTGCAAAAGGAACTAATCCGCTTTCATCATGCCCATAGATAAATACATACTTTTTACCATCGTTGACTTCGGCATTTTGGGAGGAAATTGTGACATTCGGCATCACTCGTAGCTCACCATCATCAAGGTTGAAATAGTCTGGGATACTACGCAGCAATATTGCCAAAAAATTCGCCCTCGTATTCAAGTGCAATATCTGCTCAGAGAGATGGATGAGCAGACCGTCCCTCGTTAGACAGATACCGATGCGATACTCACCACGATCATCTTGAAAAGGCACAATGCGTCCTTGTTCCTTGTCTACGACAGCTATATCATATTTCCCTTCATTAACGATATAGAGTTTCCCTTGGTGAACGAGTTGTACGTTACAGTATCCTGGTCCGTATGATGGTAATTCTGAGCCAGGTACCTTACTATACAGCGTTCGTATAAGCTGGTATCTCATATCGGACTCGCGCTTAGCGTAGATGTAGAGATCGTCTTTTTCCTCTGCAACCAGATGTGTGTATGTGCGAAAAGGCTTCCCAGAGGCATCAACGTCCTTACTATACGTCCTTTCCGATTGATAGACAGCAACGCGGATAGGGCGTCCACTACAAAAAACCACTCGGTCAGGAATAAGTTTCCGAACGGCTTCCTCTGGCTCTCGTGTGGTCAATACACCAGCACCACTTGTGTTTCCTAAATCAACCATCTCTGACTTCACGAGAGGTACGCCATCCCGCCGAAAGCCATAGTCGGGAAAGAAGCCTTCTTTATATCCCTGTTCATGATTTTTGATCCTACCGATCCATTTCGCAACATCTTCACGAAGATAATCTAGTAACTGATCGTAATCTGTACCCAATTCAGAACGAAGTGTTAACTCATCATTCATAGTATATTGTCGGAGACGCTGCTCGATATGTCGAGCAGAAGCCAGTTTCCACAGATTGTCGTCTCCTGCTAGAACGTGAGCATAAATATGTGATGCAAGCAATTTCTTATTTGCGAGAGTGAACTGAGGCGGAGTAATTGTACCCTCTATGATCTTGCGTGGATCGGCAGCGTAATAGTCATCATGGCTATTGCCAGATGAGGAAAGAACTATCATTACAGCGGAGCGTAGTAAACTTCCACGACCTGCTCTTCCTGCTCGTTGCGCATAACTGGCAGGGCTAGGTGGAAAACCAATCATTATGACACAGGAAAGGTCTCCAATGTCAACACCCATCTCCAATGTTGGTGTACACACAAGTGCTTGTATCTTCCCTGAACGAAATTTCTCTTCACTCTCAGCTCGTTCTTCGTTGTGTCAATAACGGCACGACAATAACCCATTTTTGGCGTTTGCAAAGTGACCCACCGTACAGTAACAACTTAAAAGTGACCCACCCCAAAGTAACGGTGAAATTTGACCCACCCCTTGAGTCAGGATT
>JAABUZ0100002039.1_pt1 | contig 35256 bp, 26 predicted proteins | sample 5562091 | NCBI WGS metagenome assembly JAABUZ01 (sample SAMN12813069, study PRJNA571459) | rock metagenome | isolation source: Antarctica rocks | place: Antarctica: Victoria Land, Linnaeus Terrace sud | collected 2015-12-21 | reverse complement strand
CGAGTGACGAGTGACGAGTGACGAGTGACGAGTGACGAGTGACGAGTGACGAGTGACGAGTGACGAGTGACGAGTGACGAGTGACGAGTGACGAGTGACGAGTGACGAGTGACGAGTGACGAGTGACAACTGCTGGGGCGTATGCGATACGCCCCTACACCTGGGCGTATCGCGTACGCCCCTACTGCCAACTGGCAACTGCCAACTGCCAACTGCCAACTGCCAACTGCCAACTGCCTACGCCCCGCCGCCCGCCCACTGGCTGAGGCGGAAGATGACGAACTCGGCGGGCTTGACCGGCGCGAGGCCGACGTCGATGAACAACTGGCCGCGATCGCGCACGTCGGACGGGTTGTTCTCCTCGTCGCACTTGACGAAGAAGGCCTCACCCGGCGTGCGGCCGAACAGCATGCCGTCGCGCCACGCGCCCGTGAGGAAGGCCTCCACGTCGCGCTTGACGCGCGCCCAGAGGTCGGGGTCGTTGGGCTCGAAGACGACCCACTGCGTCCCGCGCTCGATGGACTTCTCCACGTAGTTGAACAGCCGCCGCACGTTGATATAGCGCCATGCAGGGTCGCTGCTCAGCGTGCGCGCGCCCCAGACGCGCAGGCCGCGGCCGGTAAACGAGCGGATGCAGTTGACTCCCTCTGGATTGAGGGTGTCCTGCTCGCCCTTGGTGATCGGGCTCTCCGCGTCGAGCGCGCCCCTAATCACCTCGTTAGCCGGGGCCTTATGGACGCCGCGCTCATTGTCGTTGCGCGCGTAGACGCCGGCAATGTGCCCGCTGGGCGGCACGGCCATCGGCTTGCCGTCCGGTCCGCCGATCTTGATCCAGGGATAGTACAGCGCGGCGTACTTGGAATCGTAGTTGGTGGCCACGGTGCGCCAGTCCCTAACCTCCTTCGGCGACAGGGTGGGCAGCGGATCGAGGATGGCCATGCGGTCGCCCATCACCTCGCAGTGCGCGACCATATCGGTCTGCACGGCCTTGACCGCGTCGGCGCTGAAGATGCCGAGTTGGTACAGCGCCATGAGGTCGGGGCAGCAGACCATGGTGACGTCCTCAGCGATCTCCAGGCCTTGCAGGCCGGAGCGCGCGGACACGTCGCCGATCACGTCGGCCGGCTTGACCCGCACGGCGGCGGTCTGCGTGGGCGCCGGGGCGGCCACCGGCGCCTGCAAGGTGAACTCGCCCAAGGCGGGCAGGCGCTCCGCCAGGGGGGTGCTGCCCGGCTCCTCCGCCAGCGTCACCAATCGGCTGGCCGCGTTGACCGTTTCGACCACGTTGCGCACGCCGCGCCCCTTGCCGAGCGCAACCTTCTCGTACGTCTCTTCGACGCTGCCCATGCGCACGCGCACGTTGAACTCGCCGTCGACTGGCGGGTCGCCCGGCGCCGGCTCGATCACGATCATGATGTTGTCGCTCGGCGCGCCCTTGCTGCTGACCAGGAGCGACGGCGTCGTCTTCGAGGCGCGGCTGGGGATGTGCATGGCTGGCTTGGCTGGCTCGGCCACCTTGCCGTTGCCGTGGCCGTTGGCGGCCTCGGGCGCGACACGCACCACGTAGCAGCGGCCGCCGCCGTTGAGGAAGTAGCCGTACACGGCATGGGACAGATAGAAGCCGGGCAGATGCGGCGAGCGTTTCGTGTTGCCGGGGTCCTGCGGGTCCAGACCGCTGAACTTATCGACGTACTGCGACCAGTTGGTGACCAGGGTGGGCGTGTTGGCCGGGCCGTCGGGCGCGAAGCCCACGAAGGCGGCGCAGGCCGTCCCCACCCCTTCGATGGGGCGCGGGCCGCTGTCGACCTCCTGAACGTAGACGCCGGGGGATAGGTACTCGGGCATGGTCTTCTCCTTCTTAACCGTTTACCGTCAGACGCTGTGTTCCTGGGACAACTCTCCTGCCGTCGCGTGCGTGACCTCCGTGCCTGTGACCTGAACCGCGAACAAGTCTATTACGTCAGATGCCCCACACCGCGCAATCACGAGGATCACGGAGCGTCGTGCGCGTCGTACGGCCACCAGCAATCCGCTCTTGACGGCCTACGGCGGGGTCGGCGTGGGCGATGCTGTGTCGGTTGGCGAGGGCAGTGCCGTATCGGTTGGCGAGGGTATCGCTGTGTTGGTAGAGGTAGGCGCCGTGTCGGTCGAGGTAGGCGCCGCTGTATCGGTTGAGGTGGGCAGCGCGGTGTCGGTAGCTGTGTTGGTAGAGGTGGGCACGACGGTATCCGTCGGTGCGAGGGTCGCCGTCGCCGTCGCCGTCGCCATGGGAGTGGGGGTCGCCGTCGGCGTGGCGGGCACGCTGGTCGGGCTGGCGGTGCTCGCCGGCGCCGTGGGGGATGATGTCGCCGTCGGCTTGACGGGCATGCCGGTCGGCGAGGCAGGACGCGTGGTCGGCGTGGCGGAGGGCTCCGTCACCCTGGTCGTGACGCCTGGGCTGGGCGGAACGGGCGCCCTGGTCGGCGGGACGGTACGCGCCGTCGGCGGGGCGGGGCGCGGGGTTGGCGAGGCGGAGGCCGACCCCGGCCCGGCCGTCGCGCCGAGGCCCGGCGCAACCGCTGTGCCGGTTGCGGGAGCGGGGGTCGAGGGAGAGGTCATGGTCGGTTGCGGCGTGGGACTCGGCGGCGGTGGACTCGCGGTCGCCGTCGCGCTGGCCGTGGGCACGGCGGCAACACCGCTCCCGCTCAGGATGACGCGCTGCGGACTGTCCGGGGCATTGTCGTCGATCGACAGCCACGCTGCGCGCTGCCCGCTCGCTCGCGGAGCGAAACCGATGGCGATGACGCAGTGGTCGCCGGGGTCGAGCGGGAGACGGCCGCAGGTATTCAGCCGCGTAAAGTCGGCGGCGCCGCCGCCGCCGATGGCCATGTGGCGCACCAGCAGGGTCAGCGTGCCCGTGTTGGCAAGGGTCAGCCGCATGATCTCGGAGCTGGCCCCGACCCCAACGTGGCTCGGCGCGAAGTCGAGTCGGTGCGCGGTGAGGCTCGCCTCGGGGGCGAGGCCGGAGCCCTGCAAGGGCACAAACGTGGGGGCGTTCACAACGGTGTTGCTGATGACCAACGTCGCGGCGCGCGGCCCGACATCACCGGGGGTGAAGCTGACGCGCGCGGCGCAGCCATGGTGCGGAGCGATTGAAGAGGGACAGGTGAGGGCCTGGACGCTGAAGTCGGCGCGGTTGACGCCGGTGATGGCGGCGCTGACCCGCAGGTCCGCCGTGCCGCTATTGGCGATCGTCACCGTCCTGCTCGTCGTGCTCCGGCGCACCGGTTGAGGTCCGAACGCGAGGGATGCTGGGTTCAGGGTCACGACGGGGATGACGCCAACTCCCGTCAGCGTGACTTGTTGCGGGGTGTCCAGCGCATCGTCGGGGATCGTCAGCGTCGCGGTCAGCGGTCCGGTGGACGCGGGGCGGAAGACCACGCCGAAGGTACAGCTACGGTTGTTCGGATCGGTCCCGAGCACTTTTTGCGAGCAGGCGTCGGGGGCGATGCCGAAGCCGTGGCTATCTGCGATTGACAGCGCGCCGATCGACAGAGGCGCCGAGCCGCCGTTGGTCAGGGTTACCGGGCGCGGCGCCGTGGTGTTGTTCTCGATCGCCTCTCCCAGGGCCACGGCCCGGCTGATACTGACGCGCGGCGTGACGCCGATTCCCCGCAGGGTCAGCGTTTGCGGACTGTTCAGCAGGGCGCCGGAGACCGTCAGGATGGCGTTGCGCGGGCCCGCCGCGCGCGGTGAGAAGGTGACGTTGACGGCGCACCCGGTCGAGGTGATCTGCCTGGCGAGACACGGGGGCGCGTCGAGCCGGAAGTCCGCCGCGTCGGGTCCGCCAATGGCAGGCCTGGCCATGAAAGGGCTCAGGCCCCTGTTCGTGATCGTCAGGGGCGACGCGGCGCCGCCTCGTTGCACCAATTGCAGCGACGCGAAGTCCAGCGAGCCCGCGCTGAGGCCCAGCGACGGCAGCGCCTTGAGCAGCAGGACCACGAGGGCGATCAGCGCCACGGGGACGATGGGCGCCCACGAGGGCAGCAGCGCGCGCTGCATGAACATGCCCTGCGCCGGAGAGAGGGGCAGCGCCGGCGCCGCGGCGTCGCCCGCCGCCTGGGCCGTCACCACGAAGGCGAACGGGGTGTCCTTCCCGATGCGATGCCCGGGCGCCTGGACGGTCAATGGGACCTCGGCCGTGGCGCCATTTGGCGTCTCGCCCGGTGGGATGGTAAGCGTTGGGGCCGCGTCCATACTGAAACGGAGCACTTTCTGACTGTCCGTCGCGGCGATCGTGTAGGTCGTGGCGGCATTGCCGTTGTTGGCGAGCCTGACCGCGTACGCGCCGCGACGCCAGCCGCGTGGTGATACTGGTACAAGCGCGAGGGCGCCAGCGTAGAACGGCGCCACGGTCCAGGCGGCCGTGACAACGGCGTCCTGGGGCGCCTCGTCGGCATGGGCGCGGATCACGACGGGATAGACCCCGGAGTGGTTCTCGGGGGAGCGGGGGACCAGTACCTGCAGCGCGATCGTCCGCGTGTCGCCGGGGTTCAACCTGAGGTCGTCGGCGGCGATCGTCACCCAGGAGGGCGTCGCCCCCTCGACCGTGATGGTCGGCCGCACCGGCTGGCTCCCCGTTGCGCTCAACGTCAACTCCACCGTCACCGGCTTGTCGCCGGCCCTGGTGGGCGTCAAGGTCAGGGCAACGGCTTTGGGGTCGAGGGTCATGACCAGCGTCGCGGGATGGGGAACAGGTTTTGAGGCGTTGGGCGCGTCCAGGGAGAGCCAGAACGGGGCCACGTACAGCCACTGCGTCGGATGCCAGGTCCTTTGCTCCCCCGGTAAGAAGCGGGTCCCATCCAGCCAGGCGCCGTTGCGCGACCCGGCGTCGGCGATGAGTGCGCGCGTCCCATCCCAGGTCAAGGTCAGGTGATGGTCCGAGATACGTGGGCTGTCCAGTATCAAATCGCTCTCCGGCGCGCGCCCGACCGTCAGGGCCGCGCCTGGCGCGAGATCGTGGGCGCCGATGCGTTGTCGGTCGGCGTCGTAGACGCAAACGCGCGGCGCGACCAATGGCGCGGGCAAGACGGCCCTCACGGGTGGCGGCGGCGGAACGGTCGCCTGGTCGATCGTTGTCCGTGCGGGATCGCTCAGCGCCGGCGCGTCGACGCCGACACCCCCACCGCTGGCCCCAACCCTGGCGCCGTCGAGGCCCGAGTCGCCGTCGCGCGTCGGGACGCTATCAACACCGGGGGCCGTGTGGTCAACGCCAGGCGCGGGACGGTATATGGTCACGGTGCTCGTCTCGCTCACAACAGCGCCCGTGCGACCGGCCACGGCGCCTGTACCGCCAATCACGGCGCCTGTACCGCCAACCACGGTACCCGTGCCATGACCGTCGATGTGTGAGCCGTTAACGCCGGGTGCGACGGTCCGGACAAGCGTGACGTCGCCCGACGAATCCCGTAAGGCGCGGGACAGGTCGGCCGCGGTGGCGAAGCGGTCCTCCGGCCGCTTGGCCAGGCAGCGCAGGATGATGGCCTCGAGCTCGGCTGGGACGGCCTCATTCAGCTCGCGCGGCGGGCGCGGCTGATCGAAGAGGTGGCTGCGCACCGCCTCGGTCATGGAGGTCACGCGAAAGGGCAGCGCGCCGGCGACCGCCTCGTACAGGATCACGCCGAGCGCGTAGATGTCGCTGCGCCCGTCGATGGGCTCCGAGCCGAAGCGTTCCGGGGCCATATAGGCGGGGGAGCCCATCGGCCCCCTGGCGGTCAGGGTCGCGCGACTGGCCAGGCGCACCAGCCCGAAGTCGCTGATCTTGACCACTGCGGGCAACGCGGGCACCGCGGGCACAGAGGCGCCGTCCTGCTCGGCGCGCTGCAGCAGCAGGTTGTCGGGCTTGATGTCGCGGTGGATGATGCCGCGCGCGCAGGCATAGTCCAGGCCGTCCGCCGCCTGGCGCACCAGGTCCAGCATCACCGGCAGGGCGCCCGCGGCGTCCGCCGGACCGGTGGGCAGCAGGTCGCGCAGCGTGCCGCCCGTGACCAGCTCCATGGCCAGATAGAGGCGCCCGTCCTCGACGCCGTAGCCGCTGATGGCCACGATGTGGGGGTGGTGCAGCTCGCCGAGCGTCTGCGCTTCCTTGATGAAGCGTTCCTGGAAATCCTGCTCCTCGGCCAGATAGTCGTGCATCACCTTGATGGCCACGACCCGCCCGTTGATGAGGTGCGCGGCCTGATAGACCACGCCCATGCCGCCCTTGCCCAGGCGCTGCTCGATGCGATAGGGTCCGATGGTCTGGCCGGTGAGGTCATTCATGGCCGGTCTCCAGGCTGGCGCCGGCGCACGCCGGCTTGGAGGATAGAGGATAGAGAGGATAGAGGAGCGAATCAGGGACTATTCCAGGACGATCTCGTACGACTCCGCAGGCGCCACGACCGTGATGATGCGCGGCGAGCGGTCGGGCGGCGTGACGCGCAGCTTGACCTCGCCCTCCGCCAGCCCGGGTCCCCCGAGGGCGAAACGTCCGTCCTCGGCCGTGACGTGGCCGGGCGCGGCCCGTCCGTCCACGGCGACCGCCACGCCGGCCAGGGGCGACCCGTCGGGGCCGCGCACCGTACCGGCGATCGTGACCCGCGTGTCGGGCGCGCGGAGGCGCCGGAGGTCGGTGTAGCGGGCGGTGCGGGTCAGCACCAGCGGCGACGTGATGGCCACATCCATGTCCAGCGGCACGGTCACGATATAGACCAGGGCGGGGTGCGGCCGCGTGCCCAGGCCGCTCCAGAGGTCCAGCAGGCTGGGCCCGTGGTCCGATCGCTCCACGCGCGCCGTCAGCGGCGGTTGTAGCCCGCGCAGGCCGTCGGGCAACACATCGGCTGGCAGCTCCGGATATTTCATCAGCGTCGAGAGCAGGCGCCAGAGCAGCCGCTCCTCGTCCTCGATCTCGGTGGTCAGCGCGCTGACCATGAAGCTCAGGTCGATGCGGCGCGGCGGCTGGCGTCGCACCGCCTCGTTGGGGCCAGCGCCGCGGCGCGGGGCCTGGAGGGCAGTCTGACGCAGGTCGGTGTTCTCCCGTACGTCGAAGAGGTACAGGTTGAGCGTCGGGCGAGTCAGCCGCTCGACCCAATCGCGCGTGGGCGGCTCAAAGCCCACGTCGACCTCGAGCGGGCTGATGCGGCCGTGGTCGTACATCAACTGGCGCAGTGCGCCGCGCACCTCACCCAGCATGTGGATGTAGCAAGACGATGGTGAAGGCCACGATAGCGAACGTGCTGCTCATCGGACGCTCCCGCGCTCTTTTCAATGGCCAGGCGACAACATCAGCGCATGGCCTTTATGGGTTGTACGGTACACGGCGTGGCGGCCGTCACGCCATGGTATGGTAGTGCCAGTACAACAGCAGGCCTACACGGCTGTATCACAACTATCACCATCACGACTATCACCGGACGCCTCGCTCTGGCCTTACCTGCTCGGTCCCCGAACGGCCACCGCCCGCAACTGAGTCGGCTGCCGGCCTTCCCTCACACCAAGGTATAGATACCGTCCGGCATGCAATAGATTCGTCGTCACCGCCCCAATAAACGGGACCCCCGCGAACCGCGCCAGGTCGCTGCTTATCCCATCGCGAACGGAGATTGCCCGGATCGCTCCGTTGCTTGCTACCAGCAACCGGTCACCATCTGGGATCGGTGCGGCGGTTCGATCCGGTTTGACCTGCTCTGTTGGCAGCTGCCAGCGCACCAAGCCGTCGGCCAGCGCGTAGGCGGTCAGCTCATAGCCGGCGACGACCGCATCCGCGACCACCAATGGATCAACGTAACCTCGGCCGCCCGGCATGTCACGCTGCCACACCACTGCCCCCGAGCGCCCGTCGACCGCGACGATCCAGTCATGGAGCACGCTGACGTATCGCTGTCCCGCAGTCTCCACGGTGCGCGCCGCGGTCAAGATAATAGTGCCGTCGGCGGTGGTCGCGGGGCGCCGGTCGCCGTAGACGATCCCCGGCACTGGCGGCAGGCTCCAGAGGCGGCGCAGGTTGGCGTCGAAGGCCTCGACGGTCCCCGGAGCGGTGCGCAGGGACTCCAGCGTGGCGATGGGTTGCCAGAGTTGCGGCTCGATGCGCTCGCGCTCATCGTCCCAGTCCGTCTTCTGAGTGCAGGTCGCGACAATGGCGCCATCTCGCGCAAGGGCGATGCGTGACACAACGGCCCGCGCCCCGGCGCAGGCCGTCGTCCGTGCCACGATTTCCCCGGTCGCGGTCGCCAGCCGCAGCAACTCCGCGCCGGCGGCCAGCGTCACGCAGGAACCGTCGGACACGATGTCTCCGACAAACGGTCCATCGCGGTCTCCACGCGCGCGCGCACCGGGAGCCCGATCGTCCGGGACCCTCGTTCGCCACCGTTCGCTGCCGTCAAGGTTCAGAGCGACGACCAGCCCGGAACGCGAGTAGGCGTACGCGGTAGCCTCATCGACGCCCGCCAGGGCGGGCATGGCCCACACGGTCCATGTGGTCTCTCCGCTGGCGAGATCAGTGGTCTCTCCGCTGGCGAGATCAAAGGCCCCGATCCCGGTGAGGGCCACTTGCCCCGTGGGGCTCGGTCCATGCCGCTGGTCAAGGGTCGCGATGAGCAGGTCGCCGACCCGAGCCAGGCGGCCGTGGACCGCGGCGTCGCGAGCGAACAGCACCGCGCGAGGCCCATCCGACTGACCATGACCATCGGGTCCAGCCACGCTCGCGCCTCTTGCCTTTCTCGCCAGGGCGCAATGCCCTGCGGCCACTAGGGAGTCGCGGGCGCTCCCGCATCCGTCGGCGCGGGCGGCCCGATCGTTGGAGCGGGCGCGGGGAGCCCGGCGTCCACCCGCTCGATGGTACCTTCAGGCAGGGTCGCCGGAGCATGCATCGCTTCCTCGAGCGTCGCGATACCGCCGCCGGCGAGGTGGTTGCAGAGCTCGACGAACGCTCTGCCCACCTCGAGGTGATTAGAACCTGTGGGATCGGGATCACCTCTCCAGTTCAGGACCATATCCGCTGGGTGCTGTCCGCGCAACACGGAGACGATCTCGCCCTTGACGGCCTCGTTCACCGCGTCGTGCAGCACGGGATCGAGCGCGCCCCAATGCCAGTCCATCTGGGCATTGTCGGCGCTTGTATCCTCGCGCGGAATGTATTTCTCCGCCGCGAAAGGCTGGACGGAGGCGATGAACGTCCGCAAGCCGGCCTCCAGTTGTTCAGGAGGGACGCAGCGGCCCGCGGCGGCCTGTTGGCCGGTCTCGCGGGCCAGCGTCAGATCCTGGAGCGATGTCCTCACGGCGGCCCCGACCATTTGCTGGGTGATGGGCGACGCGGCCAGGTGGCCGTCGCCGACATCGGTCCAATGATAGCCGCCGCTGACCGGATTGCCGCTGGGGTCCACGTCGGAGATCACCTTCAGCCCCGCGTTATCGTGATTGTGGAAGGCGAGCGCCACGATGTCGCCGAGCGAGAAGCTCGCCAGCGCGGTGCCTCCCAACTCCCGGATCTTCGGCTGAATCTTGCCCACGACCGCGTCATCGGACCAGTACCATGGAATGTTGCCATAACCCTTGAGGCGGTCCTTGAGAAAGATGGCCATGTACGACACGATGCGGTCGATCGAGTCCGGATAGCGCGCCTGGTACCATTCCTTCATCTCGTTACGCGGCGTCCGCACGTGTCCCCCGGCGAACATATCGGTGAGGTAGTGGTTGCTGAAGGCCTCCGTGGCCATCGCGTCCGACCAGTTCGCCGCGTTTCCGGTTGCGCCGGACGTAAAGGCCAGGCCCAGCGCCTCCTGATGGACGTGCTCGTACTCGTTGCGCGCGGTACCACCGGCACTGAAATGCGACATGTTGTTGGCCGCGAGCCGATAGTAGCGATCCTTGACCGCGTCCTTGACGGCCTGGGAGATCGCGCCGGGATCGCCGGCGTGCAATTTGTCGAAGCGCGCCCAGCGGATCTGGGCCTGTCCCTCGGGGTTTCCCGGCTGCGCGAACTCCCTGATCTGCGCGATGCTCTCGAAATAGTCGCCGGCCAGGGCCACCAACTCGCCGTACGCGAACGGATGGGCCGCGTCGCCGATGTCGAGGTCCAACGTCGCGCCGCCGGACGCCGCGTTGCCGATGTCGCGGTGCTCGTCGCTGCCGAAGCGCTGAATCCATCCGCCGCGCCCATCCGTCGCGGCATCGGCCACGTCGACGCTTCGCCCGTCGCTTTGTTGTATCACCATCACCGCATCCGGGTTATCCGTCGCCGTTCCTACAGTGCGGCGAATGCCGCCCGGGTCGGACGATACCGCGGGGCCGCTATCGAGCGAGCGAGCGACGGTCGAGGCCACGGCCTCCGCTTCTTGCTCGTGGCTATCCCCCGCCGGTCCCACGGTCAGAGGTCCCCCGCCACTCGCCCCTCGTTGCTGCGTCACATGCGTCAGCTCGTGCGCCAGCAGGTGATTGCCCGCGCCCGAGCCGGGACTGTACGCGCCCTGGCTGAAAAAGATGTCGCTGCCGGTGGTAAAGGCCACCGCGCTGACGCTGCGATTGAGGTCGTGGGCCTCGGCGTCCGTATGCACGCGCACGGCGGCGAAGTCGGCGCCGCTGAAGGCGCCTTCCATGCGCCCGCGCGTGTCCTCCGCCAGCGGGGCGCCGCCGCCGCGTTTGGCCTCGATGCGCCCGGTCAAATCAGGGCTGAGCGCGCCACCCTCTAGCCCCACCTCGGGTCCGGTCGCCGCCCCGGCCGTGGCCCCGCCGCGCTCGCCCTCCTGCTCGGCGGCGACCGGCGCGCTCGCCCGCCGGGCCAGGTACCGCCGTATCAGCGCGCCGGTCGCCGCGTTCCCGGCGCTGCGCTGCAGCATACTCAGGATCTCGATTGCGCCCATCGGCTGCTGAGCTGGGCCGGGAACGCCACCGTGACGTTCGACTCGCTTCTGAGGCGTATCTCGCCCCATGGTGGGCTCGATCAGCGGATGACTTGTCGTGCTCACGTTGCTCTCCTCAAGTGGACCATTATGTCCTACCTGCGTGCGATCAACCCTGTCTCCGATGCGAGGACGCCCTGTGGCACTGCCGGTACATTGGTAGCCTGACCCTGCCATAGTCCTTCAGGGCCCGGCGCCACCACAATCACCGGGTACCCCGAGCGGAACAATGCCGGGTCAGGACGCCGCGGGCGCCGCGGGCGCCGCGGCGACGAGCGCGTCGATCGTCGTCCGCAGCGTCACAAGCTCCGGCGGCGCGGCGCCGCTCTCGACCACCACGGAGCGGGTCTCGCCGTCCTGGATAGCCGTCCACCGCTCCACGGAAGGGTCCGACACGCGGCCGTGCGGCGTGAACGGGGAGCGCCGGGCGAGCGCCGGGAAGTCCGCCGTGCTGATGGCTCTCTCCAACTCGTCCCGTTGTTGCGGGGATAGTGCGCGGGTAGGCGTCGCGGGGAACGGCGTGTTCCAGAACAGGGCCGGATCGTCGCTCGCCAGGAGGGCGGGGTCGGTTACCCACAACCGCGTGTTGCGGGCGTGGTAGAAACCGCCGTCGGCGCGGAACAGGAAGCGCCAGTTTCCGCTGCGGTCGGGATCGCGGATCGCCATCTGCTCGTAGAGCAGCAGGGCGCTGTCCGGGATCTCCAGCCTCGCCAGCGTCAGATTATCCATCTCTGCCTCGCCTCCTTAGTATTACAACGTGACGTGGACCTGCGACTGAAGTCGCATGGCAAAGAACGACGACTAAAGTCGTGTCGGGCGGTCTGTTGAGACACTTTAGTGTCCGTTGTGTGCCATGCGACTTTAGTCGCAGGCTGGTACTAAGCGGGGACGTTGTCGGATGGCGGCGGCGGGAAGTCGCCGACGTTGCGCAGTGAGGGGTCGGGCGGCGCCGCGCGGGGCGGCTTGGCCTCCGTGGCCCACTCCTCCATGTCCGTGGCCTTCTTGATCGCCTCCAGGAACGTCACGCCGTGCTCCGGCAGGATGTCCATGCCGCCGGACATGATGCGGCTGTCCGCGCCGCGCTTGACCTCATGCCCGAACTCCCGCTCCACGTCGGCGCTATGGCTGGGCGCGCCGGTCTCGCCGGTGTTGTACTCGTCGTCCAGCCCCAGCATGTGGCCGGCCTCGTGGGCCGCCGGCGTCTGCGTGCCGCCCGGCTTGTCGACGCTGCTCAGGTCCTCGCTGTCGAACTCTCCGTGCCCGGGGGTGACGCCGCCGAACGTCCCGACCGACGGCGCCGAGACGTTGCTGCGCCTGAACTCGCCCTTGGGGATCTTGGTGACGTCCAGCACGAACTGCTCGGCCGAGTCCGCCTCCACGAAGTGGACCGCTACTGCCCCGCTCAGCGACTCCCACCAATCCTTCTGACAGTGGAAGGTATGATGCCCCGACCACGTGCTGTTGACCGTGGACAGGTAGTCTGCCGTCCACTTCTTTTTTTGCTCGGGCGTCCAGTTAAGGTCCGCCGGGGTAGCGCCGGGATACTCCGTCGCGACGCCGTTGACGAAGTTGAACTTGCACTTGCACACGATTTCCAGGCTGCCCGCGGCGGGCGTGTAGGTCACGTCGAACAGGCCGAGGCCAGTGCTCGGCTGGAAGTTGTCCGTCGTGTGCGGCTGGGCGCTGAAGGCGTGGAGGTCGTCCAGCGTATGCTGGTAGTCGCTCCACTCCGTCGCGCCCTCGGGCACGTAGCCGAGCGCCTCCCCGACGGTGTTCACGGCGTGGGTGAGCCAGTTGCCGTGCAGGCCGGCCGTGGCCGTCTCGGCGACCCGCGCCTGGCCCCCGGCCGCCACCAGATCGGCCACCGCCTCGGCCTCGCGCTCGGCGGCGTCGCCGGCGCTGCTGACCGTCAGGCTGGCCTGGGTCACGGCCCCCGCGCCGCCCGCCCCGCGCTGCTGCACCACGTGCGTCAGCTCGTGCGCCAGCAGGTGGTCGCCCGCGCCCGAGCCGGGAGCATACGCGCCCTGGCCAAAGAAGATATCGCTGCCCGTGGTAAAGGCCGTCGCGCCGACGCTGCGATTGAGGTCGTGCGCCTCGGCGTCGGTATGCACGCGCACGCCGGCCAGGTCCGCGCCAAAGGCCGTTTCCATGCGCCCGCGCGTGTCCTCTGCCAGCGGGGCCCCGCCGCCGCGTTTGGCCTCGATGCGCCCGGCCACGCCCGGGCTGACCGTGCCGCCCTCCAGGCCCACCTCCGGCCCAACTGGCGCTCCACTACGCTCGGTCTCCTGCTCAGCGCCCGCCGCGGTCGCCCGCTGGGCCAAATACCGCCGTATCAGCGCGCCGGTCGCCGCGTTCCCTGCGCTGCGCTGCAGCAGGCCCAGCACCTCAGCGATACCGACGGGCGTCTGAGACGGACTGGCAGCGCCCGCGTTGCGCGCTGCTCGCTTTTGTGGCGTACTTTGCCCGATATCGGGCTCGACCGGCAAACGGCTTGTCGTGCTCACCTTGCTCTCCTTTCTATCATCTCAACGCGCTACGACCGCGGGCTGTCGGTTGTCCCTTTCCAACGCCACGATGGCAACGTCAAGCGCGGATCGTAGGCTCTTGTCCTGCGTCACCCAATCGCTTGTTGAGAGATCACGCAGGTCGGGCAGGCTATCTGCCCGCTCCCAGAGGACAAGGCCGTCAACAAGAGCTTCGAGGACATCTGGGTCATCCTCGTCTCTAACTCGCGCGACGAAGGTGTCTGCTGCCGCGGTCACGTTGAGCCGGGTGAGGAAACCAATCGCCGCGCGCCGCACCCGATAGGCGATGTCCTGGACGCACGGGATAACGACACCGGCGGCCTCCCTGGCGCCGAGGCTACGCAGAGCATCTATCGCTCTCGCTCTTACCCAACCGCCCTCTTCGTCCAACGGTGGATTGTGCTGTACAGCATAAACAAGGGCCGGAATCGCGCGGGCATCGTGATAGCTATCCAGGAGGCCGACGTAGTCCTCCTTGCTGCCGGTCTTGTCGCCCATAAGTGCGGCTGCCGTGAGATCTAGGGCTCCAGGTTGATGACGGTTGGCGATGGCCTGAAGAATCACCCCGAACGCATATTCATCGCTGTCGGACACGCCAGCCCGTTCCAGTAAAGAGTATCCGACCCGCATAAGCGCCTCCGAACACTCGGCATCTAGCTCCGACAGGGCGCCCACGCACTCCGCTTCCAGCGTCAGCACCTGCTTGGCGCTTTCATATGGCGCATCAAGTCGGGCGCGTATGGCATCAATAGCTTTGTCGCAATCCACTGGCTTGGCCCCTCCTACCTACATGACATAATGGCGACAGAATTAGTCCGTTAAAGCTACCCCCATGGATGTGACGAGTTTCCAGCATCACCCCGAGCGCGTCTCGCGACTCAAATAACGGTACCGATAACCTCGATCTTTACAATCTGCCCATTGAGCATCTGTAAGGGATCGTCGTCGTCCATTGTTGCAGGTATAATGCCAAAGTTGAGCACTCTTGGTTCTTTGCGGCCCTCGTATAAAGGCTCTAGCTTTAGCACAACTACTCCGCGTTCATCCTTCTTTCGTGTAGGAACCGCGGGGTATGCTCTCTCGGCTGGCTTGTTGTCCTGTTCCACCCGCGCTCGTTTGGGGTCTTCAAGCATCGCTTGTGTCCCAGGAGCGACGGTCATCTTGACAAGATACTTATACATCTCCGCATCGCCCTCGCCCGCCTTTCGCAACATCAATTTCTTCGAGTATTCAGGGTTGACCGTGACAAAAGGCTGGCCTATAGGTTTACCGTCTTTGCGAAGGCGCACGGTTAGCCGCTTTTCATCGCGTGTTCTTTCCAACTCCCCGAGGCTCATAGCGCGGAAGATACTCTGTATTTCATCGGTATGATACTCCCCGTAATCCTTAGACTCTGAATCATCCTTGATGACTTCAGCCATCTCCCGGAACGTGGGGCTGATTTCTCCAACAATCCTCACCTTGTCTTCGCCGTGGCACTCCGGGGTTGGACCACGCAATCTGCTGCAACTGCGCGAAGAGCGCGGTGGCATCGCTGCCCCCGACGCGCGGGGGGCGGGCAGATCGGCAGCCTTGATCGCCCCTCCCACTGCCTCACGCCCGTCGTTGCCCACTCCACCACGCTCATCGCGTGCCTCTCCGCGCGGTCCGCCGTTGCTCGGACCAGCCCAGACACCCCGGCCTTCAGATCGCCTCGCATGACGTTCCTAATTATTCAGACTATCGTGTCCTACCTGCATGCATATCAAGCCTGCAGGGGACAACCCCTTGCATGGTGTATAAGAACGACGCCAACCGCAGGTCATAGGCCGACGGGACGACATCGACAAGCCACCAGTTGAAAATCTCGCGCTTCGCCTGGTAATGAGGTGAGAGGGCATCGGCAGTTATGGCCACGTCCAGGATGTCCTGTACGGCGTCGTACGCCTGTGCCTCATCAAGGCTCTTAAGCAAATCGTCGAAGGCGCTATAGGCGTCGTGCGCATCGGTGTGCGCCCCCGTCTGGTAGTCGGAGAACAACGTCTCGACGACGGATACGGGCACGGCGATACCCGACTCGATCCAGGCTCGTACACTATCCAACGCGAAATCTGGCCGCGGGTCATCGGGGAAGTAATACTGAAGTGTTGGCCGGGCAGCAAGGGCTATCGACCACGCCATGTAGACGTAGCGCTGGTGTCCCACGCCGTCCTCCGGCAGCCCAAAGGCATGGAGCACATCGTCGAACGCCTCGTAGACATCGGCCCTTTCATCCTCATATAAATCGAGATAGTGCTTGTCCCAGGCCGCGCGCAACGCCTCGACCAGCCTGGTAGGGCCGTTGAATCCGTCGGGCAAGCGTAGTTCTGTAAAGACACCTTCGAATGTATCCAATAGAAGGTTTCTCCCTGATAATGTACTCCTGCCAAGCACCGGCCGCCTCCTCACTCAGTGTTGCCGCGATATCACGATATATCGGGTCCACGAGCGCGTCCGTGAGTTGTATTTCCGTGACGTTTTGGATCAGCGCCTCACCCTTTACCTTACGCCGATAACCGCTTAGAGAGTCGAACTGCGTTGGAGTGTTGCAACCCTCTGTAGATCGACCAGCGCGTAGGAATCATCGAAAACGCCGCGACGAAGTCTTTCGATCTCGTCAGCCCATTGAAAGCCACGATACTCCAAACCCCAATCCATGATCGTCCGCGTTGCGCCGAGGCGATTGTGTAATAGACTGGCCAGAGTCGCGTACCGCTCCCGGCTCTCGTCACCGCCGCGCTCGAATGCCCTCGGCAAAATCGACACCTTCACCGCCTCGACCGTGCCTGAGTTGAGGGGACCTTTGTACGACACCGTCGCCATCCCCTCGGGCATCGCGTACGTCACGGAGCCAAGCGAGGGCTATAACGTTAGCGTGGTCAGCGCACGCTCACCATCGGTGATCTCTTCGGGGTCCGGCTCAACGTCGTCCGTGTCCTTGAGGAGCAACAACGAGTCATCGTCCAGCGATCCACCTTGCTGCTCCAACACCTTGTGGGTGTCGTAGATGGCGTCACGCGCCGGCATGCCGTCCGGGATAAGCGCGAATACGTGATATGGCTCACTCATAATCGTCTACCTCTGACCCTGACGCACCTCGACGTTCCTCTCCTGCAGCCAGTCAATCAAGCGCTGATCGACCGGCGGATTCGTGAAGTGGAATACAATCTTCTTGGGCGGCAACTTGTCCCCGGACGATGCAAAGCGCATCTATTCATTGTACTTCCGCGTCGCGTTCCATTGTGCCAGATCGTCATCGCTTAGTTTCTTCGCGCTCGAACAGTCGCCGCCCTTCACCTGGATCACCTCGTTGTCGGTCTCGACATCGATCTCGGTGAGCAACCCTTTCTCTTTTACCCCTCTGGAGATCTCCTTGCCAACGGCGTCAATCGGCTCACCCCTTGTTGACCTTATCCTTGATGAGGTCGAACTCGGCAGCCGTCGGCAGGTTGGTTGATTGCTCCGTCACCTTAGCCCGTTGCTCTTCAATCTGGAGCAGTGTTAACTCCGCCACCGCCTTGTCGTAGAACGCCTTCTTCTTCGCTGAATCGCCTACGGTCTCGTGTGGCGTCGCGGTAAACGGTTTGGAAGGTATCGTACAACTCAGCATCCAAGCCCATTTCTTGTAAGCTCAACTCGGCAACGCGTCGCGCCACGGTGCGCGTCGCTGCTGGAGAAGAATCAAAGACATCGCTGTTCTCGACCATCAACTCCATCATTGTATGGACGAGTGAGGGATCAGCATGCGCTGATTGGCTGCTTATGTAGGTAAGGGCTTGCGCTTGATCAAAAGTGAAGAGCGTCTCCAGTGCGCTGCTCCGCAGAAACTGATCGCCAAGTGCCTCGTCCAGTATGCTACGAGCAACCGGCACAACCAGATAACTCTTTCGCGACCTCAACTCCGATAGAGCTGAGGTCGCGATAAACATGTCCTCCGCTAAAGCGAGATCTCTGAGTGTCTCATCGGATAAACCTGCATAGTCTATTTGATCGTCGTTAAGCAATAGTATCTCGTCAATGCTCACCTCATGTACCTCCTATTCCTTGGGAATGAATTGGATGGTGGATAAATACTTCGATCCATCTGGAAGGACTCGCCAGGTACTCATTACTTTCAATCCACCGATCGGTCCTTGCAAGTCACTTCTTGCCTTTGTTGCCTCACCTGCCTCTGCGGTAATTTCCTCACCAGTGGAGATCAGATGCGACATAATAGTATTAACTGTTTCGATGGAGTCCGCGAATCCTACTTTAGACAACTCCTCGAACATCTGCTGTGACCTTTCCCAGTTATGCCTCAGATCCTTGATTTTTTCTAGTCTCTCCTCATTCTTAGGATCCTTGTCATAGTTCTTGCGATCAGTTTGTTTCTTTTTCTGCAGCTCCTCCAGTTCATCCTTAGGGTACATTGCCACCTTACCCATCGGGAAAATCGTAACTTTCCCGACTGGGATTAGTACTGAACCTTCCTTGACGCACTGAACTTTCGTACCATTAAAAGCTGTTACCTCAATTATATCGCGCCCTCCCGCTTTCAGCATCTCCGCTGTTACGGGTGACACAGTGCGCTGAATGGTGCCAACGACTGTTACCTTCTCTTTGCTCTCGCTAGCCGATTCCTCCTCCATATCTAGCGTCGTGAGCTTGAACTCGCTCCTAATGGCCGGTAGAGCTTTTTTGACATCCTCAGGCGTCTTGCCTTGACCGTGGACTAGCGGTTCAACCTTGGCATAAGCTTTGGCGATGTCGTCGTCCTTCTGCTCGTCGGTGCGCTCGTCCGCCTTGTCGTCGTCTTTCTTGCCGAAGAGGCTCTTGAAGAGGTCCTTGCCCTTCTCGATTAGCCACTCCAGGGCCACGTCGATGGCGTGGTCGACCGCGCCCTGCACGTCCTTGATGAAGCCGGCGATCTTCTCCGGCAGGTCGCCCAACCCCAGCAGGTCGGCCAGGAACCCGATCATGATGGGGATGGTGTTGGCCATGGCCTGCTCCACCCACGCCGCCGCGCCCGCGATGTCGCCGTGCGCGATGCGCGAGACCGAGCGCACGATGGTCTCCACCAGGGTCATGATCTGGTTAGCCTTCTCGATGAAGAACATTACCACCTTGTAGATGTCCATCACCGCCTCCACGATCTCGCCCACCGGGTTGGAGAGCGCCACCAGCTTGGCGATGGCCACCTTGACGACCGTCTCGATCAGGTAGCTCTTGATGGCCCCGAACAGCATCTCCTTGAGGCTGCCCAGATCCTCCTTGAGCTTATCGATCAGGCCCTGCACGCCGCCGTTCCAGGCCGCCTGCGCGTACGCGATCACCTTGTCGATGACCTGCATGGCGCGCGGGCCCAGCATCTTCTCGACCTTCGCCCGGATCTTGCCCGTGATCTTGTCCCATGTGATGCCCAGCACCTGCAGCACCAGCGAGATCACGCCCTTGAGGTCCCATTCCGCCGGCAACTGCACGCCCACGCCGCCCAGGCCGCCCGTCAGCCAGGCGATGAAGCCCTGCTCCAGGTGCGCGCCGATGCGGGCCAGGAAGCCGTTGAAGCCCGCCGCCAGCGCGCTGAGCAGGTGGCCCAGGAAGGCGATGGGGTCCTTGATGATCAGGTCCAGCGTCGCGCCTGCATCCTGCACCACCGCCTGCAGCCGCGCCTTGAACTGCTCGATGGCCTCCAGCACCGCCTGCAACTTGGCCAGGAATCCGCCCAGCAGCCCGCTATGCGCGTCGTGCAACTCCTGCACGCGCTTGTCGATCTCCTGCTGCGCCTGCTGGTAGCGCTCCACGAGGTGGTTGGCCAGCTCCTCCTTCTTGGCGTCGACGCTCTGCTGCAGCTCCGCGAAGCGGCTGCCGATGGCCTGCTCGGCCTGCTGGCCCGACGCCCGCAGGCTGGGCTCCAGCCCCGCCACGTAGCCGTCGATGGCCTTGTGCCCCGCGGCGATGAGGTCCTTGGCCTCCTTGAGCCCCAGTTCGACCCGGTTGGCGATGCCGTCGAGGACCGGGTCCAGCGCCGCCATGTAGTGGTCGCGCGCCTCGTGGAAGATTTGCTCCAGCGCCGCGTCGACGCCCGTCAGCGCGCCCCAGGCGGCGTCGAGCGGATGCAGCAGGTCGTGCTCGATGGTGCGGCGGTCTACCTCGTTCTCGAATCCCTCGCGCGCGGCCTTCTCGCCGTCGGTGAACATCTTGTCCACGGCCGGTCCCAGTTCGGCCAGCTTGGCCTCGACCTTGGTCTTGGTCTCGGTGAACATGCCCTCGACGTGGTCGGCCACCTCCTGGCGCTTGTGGGCCTCGCGGGTCATCACCTCCTGCTGCTGCCCGTGCGCCCCGGCGTGGGCCTGGGCGTGCGCCTGTTGCAGCCCGGCGTGGGCCGCGGCCACGGCGCCGTGCGCGCCGGCCGTGGCCGTCTGCAACACCTGCTGCTGCTGCGCCTGGAACTGCGCCGGCGCCGTCGCGGCATGGGCATGCACCTCGTCGTGCGCCTGGTTGACGGCGCTGAAGCGCGGATCGTTGGCGCGGCTGAGCTGCTCGGGGGTGACATTGGCGTCGGTCATGTGCTGGTCGGCCTCCCGCGCGCCCTGCGCCAGGGCGGGCGCGGGGTCAGGGGCCGGGGGCGGGACGGCCTGCGCGGCCTGGATCGGCGGGACGGGACTGGCGGCCGGCGCGGCCGGCGCCGGCCCGGCGGTCTGGGCGGGCACGGTGGGGGCCGGCGCGTTGGCGGCGGTGGCCACGGGACCCTGCGCGGTCTGGCGCTGCGTCTGCACCTCGCCCATCAAGGCGCCGTGCATCTCGGCGGCCTTGTTGTTCTTCTTGAAGTCCTTGACCTGCTGGTTGTTGGTCGGAGCGATCGCCAGCAGTTTGGTATGCAGCAGGTCGCGGAAGCTCTGCGGCTGGGGCCGCGCCACGGGGGCCGCGTTCATGGTCTCGGCCTGCACGGCGTGGGCGCGGCTGGCGGTGTCGTTGGCCGGGATGGGCGCGGCGTGCTGGGCGGCATGGGTCAACTGGTGCGGCGGATCGTGGTGGCGCGCGTGGCGCGCCGCGCCCTCGATCTGGTCGAGCACCTGGTGCAGGCCTGGCGAGGCGGTCGGCGGGGCCGCCACCCGCCGCAGGCGCCGCGCCACGGGCGGCGATGAGCCGTCGGGAACCGCCGGGGCGGCCTGCCCACCGACCACGGCCTGGCTGGCGGCCTCGGCGGCGTGCTCGGCGGGGTCGTCCGCCGGCCCGACCACCAGCGGCCCGCCCCCCGACGACCCGCCCTGTTGCACCACGTGCGTCAATTCGTGCGCCAGCAGCCCATCCCCGCCCGGCGAACCGGGGGCGTAGGCGCCCTGGCGGAAGAAGATGTCGCTGCCCGTGGTGAAGGCCACCGCCGAGACCGACTGATTGAGCGCGTCGGCCTCGGGGTCGGTATGCACGCGCACCCCCGTCAGGTCGGCCCCCAGCGGCCCCTCCATCGCCGCGCGCGTCCCCGTGTCCAGGGGCGCCCCGTCGCCGCGCTTCGCTTCGATGCGCTCCGCCAACGCCGCCGGCAGCGGCCCGCCCTCCGGGCCAATGGGAGCGGTGGGCGCGGCCTGCTCCGCGGGAGGAGCGACAGGAGCGACAGGAGCGGGAGCAGCGGGAGCAGCCATGGCGCGCCGCGTGGCGCGCGCCTGTAGCGCGACGAGGGCCGGGGTGGTGGGGAGCTGCCCGGCGGCGCTGGCGGCCTGGGCCTGCTGGCGCAAGAGCAGCCCCACGGCCTGGTTGCCCGCCGTCTGCTGCAACTGCGCGAAGAGCGCGGCCGTATCGCCGGCGCCCGCGAAGCGCGGGAGCATCGGCTGCTCCGGCGGCTTCACGGCCTCGCGCGTCGCGTCGCGCTCCGTCGTCGCCCGCTCCACCACGCTCATCGCGGACGCCTCCCCGCGCGGCCGCACGGACGGGCCCTTTGTGTTCGCGGACGTGCCGGTCCAGCCGCGCGGCTTGCGACCGCGCGACGGTCAAACAGACCCGTCCGAGACAGCACTGGCATGACGCTCCTGATGCCTTTTTCTCCGCCGCCTCACCGCGATGCGGACGTGCGTCCCTCCTGATCAGGACCGCGGCGGGCGGCGAGTGGCATCGTCTCCCCTTAGCAAAACATGGCGTCTACACGGCCGCGTCACGGCTATCACGATAGCCATGACGCGGCCTGATCAGGTCGGATACATCTATTCTAGCGCGCGGCGCGATTGTCGCGCGATGGAACGCCCAACAGCTCCGCGTCCATCAGGCGGCCCAGCTTCTGCACCTCCCACTGCGCCGCGCGCAGCAGCAACTCGCGGGTCAGCACGCCTCCTTCGTCGGCGGCGAAATGGGCGGCGGTGAGGGCAACGTTCATGATCACGCCTCCGCTCACCTCCAGCCGCTGGGCCAGCTCCTCCAGCGGCAACGGCTCGGCCCGCGGCACATTGGCCAGCGCGCGATGCCACAAGCGCAGGCGGTCGGGCGGCTCCGGCCGCGGAAAATCGACGATGGCGGCGATGCGCCGGGTGAACGCCGGGTCGAGATTGGCCCGCAGGTTGGTGGTGAGCAGGGCCAGGCCGCGGTAGCCCTCCACGCGCTGCAAGAGATACGATACCTCGATGTTGGCGTAGCGGTCGTGGCTGTCGCGCACGCTGGAGCGCTTGCCGAAGAGCGCGTCGGCCTCGTCGAAGACGAGCACCGCCCCGCAGCGCTCGGCCTCGTCGAAGATGCGCGCCAGGCTCTTCTCGGTTTCCCCGATATACTTGCTGACCGTCTGCGAGAGGTCGATGCGGCACAGATCGAGGCCCAGGTCGGCGGCGATGATGTCGGCGGCCATGCTCTTGCCGGTGCCGGGCTCGCCCGCGAAGAGCGCCACCACGCCGCCGGGTGAGCCCGGACCAACGCCCCAGCCCTGACGCACCAGCGAGCGATGCCGCACGCGGCTGCAGAGGTGCCGCAGGGCCTGCAGGCGGTCGGGCGGGAGCACAATGTCGTCCCATCCGAAGCGCGGCGTCACCAGCGTCAGCGAGTGGGCAGTCCGATAGAGCACGGCGTGGGCGGACTGCTGCAGCGCGCGGTCGTCCGCGGGCTGGCCATCCGCCGACGCCGTGGTCCGCGCCAGCGCGGCCACGGCGTCGATGGCGCCCCCGGAGAGGGTGGTCGCCTCCGCCAGGACCAGGAGCGTGCCGTCGACGGCGGCGACGCCGTGGGCCGCGATCGCTTCCCGCCATTGCGCCAGGCGTTGCGCGACGCCGAGAACGGGCACGTGCAGCGGCAGCAGCGCGTCGCCGGCGAAGCCCACCGTGGCGTCGTCGCTCCGCGCGGTCAGGATGAGCGGCCGCTGGAACGCCTGCAACTGCCGGCGGTAGAGATCGGCCCGCGCGTCGCGCAGGAGCGTGGCGGCGTTGGTTACGCAGGGCAGCGCCCCGATCAGCGCCGCCTCGCGCAGGAGGCGGCGCAAGGTCGCGGCGCCGGTCTCCAGCCCCGTCAGGCGCGCGCCGTCGATGACCAGCATGCGGCGTCCGGCGCGCCGCGTGGCCGCCGCCACGGTTTCGATGCACACCTGCTCGTCGCTGCCGTGGAGCAGCAGCGGCGGTGGGCCGGCGCGCTCCTCCTGCGCGCCGTCCACGCCGTCCACGCCCCTCGCGACGAGGGCGTCAAGGGGGGCCAACCGCGCATAGTCGGCGCCCACGTCCTCGTCGTAGGGCCGGGCCAGCGCCTCCAGCTCGGGCTCAAGGCCGTGCTCCCCCAGGAGGTGCCACAACACGGCGCGATCGAGCCGCAGGGACTGGCGCAGCAGCAACTCGTCCGGTCCCAGGTGGACGAGCTGCCAGTCGCGCAGCGGCGCGTCGTGATGGAAGGCGCGCAGACAGCCGTGCGCCTCGTCATCCGACGAGGCGAACAGGGCCAGAGCCAGTTGAACCGACGGTTGCTTGCGCGTCACGTCGTCATGCACAAAGGCGACCAGCGTGCCGCAGGAGGGGTCTATCTCGGCCAGCAGGCAGAGCGCCACGACCGCGACGTCGAACGGGCGCAACCGGCACACCCGCGTCAGGCGGCCGAGCGGCGACGGGTCGAGCGCGCGCGGGAGCGCGAATGCGCCGGGCAACGCGGCCTGGCCGTTATCCGCGGCCCCGGCTGACGCGCCCGGCCCCGGCTGCGCCATCGCCCGCAGCACGCTGTCGGGATCGAGGTGCAGGCCGCGGAACGGGTCCGGCTCCGTCCCCGGCGGCAAGCGCACGGCGGCCGCGGCGCGCAAGCGGTCGGCGACCACCTGCAACGCGGCGCGTATGTCCGGGTGCAACCGCGTGGCGCCGTCCTGGGTGGCGCCGTTCTGATCGGCCATCATGCGCCGGGCCTACCCTTGCAGCGGGGATCGCTCGAAGGGCGCCTCCATGCCCGACTGCGCCTGCAGGTAGGCGCAGAGCTCGGCGAGGCTGCTGAAATAGGCGCGCGCATGGCCCTGCACGTGGTCGACCGATACTCTCCACACCGGCTCCGCCTCGACGAGGTCACGCCGTTCCTCCCAGATTTTGACGACGAAGGAGCATGTCCGTCCGTCCAATGGCTTCATCGTATGTCCGCGCCCTCCCCTGTGATCCCCAGGGCGTGCTGCCTGCCCGGTATGCGTGGGCATTGCACCACGGCCGCGACACGGCGCGGTCACGAGGATCACGTCAGGGGCCGAGGTGGTCGGCGACGTGAGCGGACGGCGGCGCGAGCAGAGGGCGACGCGGTCACGGGATCACGCGGGGATGCGGGGCGAGCCCCGCGCGCGCTCCGGGGCGTGGGACGGCGTCAGGGTCTGGGACGCGTCCGCCAGCAGCGTCAGCACCCGGCTCAGCGCGGGCTTCCCCGGCGGCCGATCCGCGAGGAGCGGCTCGATCGCCGCCGGGGCGTCCTGGCCGTCGCGGGCGATGACGCGTTCGAGGAGCGCCGTGGCGTCCCGCAGGTAGGCGCCCATCCGCTCCGCCAGGTCGGCCGCCTCGCGCAGGCTCGCCAGGGCCGCGCTCAGATCCGGCCCCGTGCGCGCGGCTGACATCGGACCCGCGGCGCGCTCCCCGCCCGGCGCGCGGTCGGCCCCCAGCAGCAGCGGCAGCAGCGCCCGCGTCTCGGGCAGCGGCTCCGTGCCCAACTCCCGGCGCACGACCTCCTCGCACTGGCGGTACTGCCGCAGCGCCGCCGCCGGCTGCCCCGCCGCCAGCTGCACCCCGATCACCGCGCGATGCACCTCCTCGCGCAGCGGGTCCGCCGCCAGGATGCGCCGCCCGTAGCCCAGCGCCGCCTCGTGCTCCCCCCGCCCCGCGTGGTGCCCCAGCAGCCAGCCCAGCGCCCGCAGCTGCAGCAGCCCCAGCCGCTCGCGCTCCAACAGGCACCAGTCCTCGTAGCACTCGACCAGCAACTCGCCCCGGTACAGCGCCGCCGCCTGCGCGTAGAGCGCCGCCCGCCGCTCGTCCTGCCCCGGCCCCGACGGCAGCCCCGCCGCCCAGGCGCAGCGCGCCTCGAACTCGGCCACGTCCAGCCGCCCCGCGCCCGCCCCGTTGAAGCCCACCGTCTCCGCGTCGGCGCGCAGCAGGGCGGACGGGGGGATGCCCGCCGCGGCCAGGTCCTGGTGCAGGCGCCAGAGGGCGGTGTTCAGGCAGTGCCGCGCCTTGCGGTCGTCCAGGTCGCCCCAGAAGAGCGCGGCCAATTGCTCGCGCGTGTGCGCCGTCTCGCGGTGCAGCGCCAGGTAGGCCAGCAGGTCCCGGCCGCGCCGCCCCTGGAAGGCCACCGTCGCCCCGTCCCCCCGCCCCACCGCCAGCACCCCGAACAACGTGATCTCTACCATCGTCATCGTCCACCTCTCCGCTACGCTCGGTGGGGATTAGCCGTAAAGCCACATCGGCCAGACGCGATGGAACCATGCCGGTCGTGCGGAATGACGTGACCGGCGCCTGGCATGAACGCGTGGGCCGCGTGTCCTCTCGCGGGTACGGACCGAGCGAGCATATACATATGTCGTATGTATAGCGGCAGGGATATCGTACACCGTCGCCGGTGCGCCTGTCAAGAAAAGCAGAATGAATGATTGACGCTGCTCCCCTCTCCCGCGCACGGGAGAGGGGGGTGGGGGTGAGGGTCACTCCTTACGCAGCCGCCAGATGTTCTCCATCGGCCAGCGCCTGGCCCACTCTGTTTCGGCCTCGCTGCGGTAGGTGCTGGTGGCGCCGGGGGACGGGCGCGTCTCGATCAAGTCCTCCACGATGAAGCCGTTGCGCCGGAAGAGCCGCAGCCACGCGCCGTAGGGCAGCTGGAAATCGACCTCGTCCGGCCACGTCAGGCGCGTCAGCCCAAAATAGTCGTTGACGAGGACGTTGTCGAGATAGTCCTCGCTCGTGTTCTGGCACAGGGCCTCGATCGGCGACCCGCCCGAAAAAGCGAACAGCCCGCCCGGCCGCAGCAGCCGCGCCACCTCCGGGACCGTCCGCTGGGGATCGCAGAAGGTCATGGCCCCCCAGTCGCAGAAGACGATGTCGAACGCGGCGTCGGGCAGCGGCACGTCCTCGGCGCTGGCCTCGATCAAGGGGAAGTCGACGTTCGCCTCCTCCATCAAGCGGCGCGCGTGGGACAACTGGCGCGGGGAGAGATCGAGCCCAACGGGCCGCGCGCCCTGGCGCGCCAGGGCGATCGACCAGCGCGCCGCCCCGCAGCCCAGCTCAAGCACGTCCTTAGCCCTGACCTCCGCGATGTCCGCGCCGAAAACGCGCAACTCCGCCTCCGGGATACGCCACAGCCCCCAGGCCATGGCCTCGTGGCCGGAGAGCGTCGCGGCGTGCTGCTGATCGTAGTCGTCGCTGTGCGCCTCCCACAGCTCCCGATTGATACGAGCATGCGCGGACAGCGTCAGGGATGGCGCGCCTGTATCAACATCGTCACTCAAGAGGCTTCTCCTTCTGAACCCACACTATCTAACAGAATCTATCAGAGAGACACGCATCACGGGCAGCGCACAATCCGGGAAGACCGTGGAATGCGTCCAGATCGTCAGCCATCCGTAAGCCGACCTACGTAGAAGTTGCCTGACGATTGGACAGGGTAACGACAGAATGCCCGGTTAGCGCTCCAACAGCACTAGCCGGGCATTTTGCCCATCTGCTGGAGAACTGCATCCACTCTCAGTTATTCTCTCACCGTCCATAAATCGCAAGCGCGTTGACAAGAGCTTGTCCGGGCCATGTTGAATGCACCAGCAATATCTTGACAAGCGTCCGCGATTCGCGTAGTCTAAAGATAGATCGCGATATATCGTGATAGGTCATGAAGGAGGCGCGGATGCACACGGGTCGGTTTGGTGGCTCGGGCGGACCGCACGGGCCGAATCTATTCGGCTTCTGGGGCGAGCACGGCGGCGACGGATATGGGCGTGGCGCGCACGGCCGCCGCGGACGGGGCCAGAGTAATCTATTCAGTCCATTTGGGCCGTTCGGTCCCTTCGGCCCGCAGCGCCGGCGCGGCGGTTGGACATATTTGATCGCGGCCGCGGTGGCCCGCGTCGCGGCCGAGCGCGTCCTGCGCGGCGTGGCCAGAGGTGAGTTTCGCCGGGGTCGCCGCCGCCGTGGCGCGCGCGACCCCTGGTTCGGGGCCTCGTCGTCCTGGCGTCCCTGGTGGCGTCGCGACGACCTCGCCAGGCAGCGCGCGCGCCGGGCCGATCGCATGCTCGAGCGCGCCAGGGGCGAACGCGGTCGCGGCGACGACGATGGGGATCAAAACGGGGAACGGACAAGGAAAAAGGAGGGTTGGATGCCTCGTTTCGATAGCCCCTTTGGTGGGGCGAAGGGGCCGCGCGGTCGTCGCTTCGACCGCGGCGACGTGAAGTACCTCTTGCTCGATCTGCTGCGCGAGGGGCCGCGCCATGGCTACGACATGATTAAGGAGATGGAGAAGCGGTCCGGCGGCTTCTATACTCCCAGCCCCGGCTCGGTCTACCCCACGCTGCAAATGCTGGAAGACCAGGGACTGGTGACCTCGACCACGATCGATGGTAAGCGCACCTATCGCCTCACCGACGCGGGCTATACCTTCATCGAGGAGCGTCCCGAACGCACCGATGACGTGCGTGAGCGCGCCTCCTGGGCCGAGCCTGGGGACGAGGGCCGCGACACGATCCACTCGGTGGGTCGCGACGCCGGTGATCTGGCGCGCTCGCTGCGCGACGCCATCCGCTCACGGACGCCCGACTCGCGACAGATCAACGAGATCCGCGACGTGATTGGCGAGACGCGCCGCCGTATTGAGACCATCCTGGCCGAACGCCGCGAGGCCGAGCGCCACGACCGAGATCACGACCGCGACAAGCCGACTACGGTCTAGCGCATAGGCGCGGGCACAGGAGGGCAGGGGCCGGCTCGAGTCCTTGAAACTCGCGCCGGCCCCTGCCCTCTGTCGACGATCACGAGGTCCACCGGCCTGCATCAGGCGCTAGCGGCTACGGAGGGGCGACGCGTCGATGGCGATGATGCGCGACAACGGGTACCATGCGGTTAAGAGTATCGGATGAGGATGGACGACCGAACGGCTAAAGGTGGGCATGTTTTGCTGAGACGGGTCAAGGGCGGCGGCCTCGCGGCCGGGGCGCCAAAAGGCGGCGGCCGCGCCCCGGTCGAGGTTATGATCCCGGCGGCGCGCGGCAGCGGACGGGAGCGGACGGGAGGGATGGGCGCTGGCGCGGCGCGCTCGCCCGGCGACCCCACGGTGAGCGCGGGCATGGGCGCGCGCGATAGCGCGCTACGGTCCGGCAGTCGCCGGCGGCGTCTCAAGCGCTACATCTTCCAGCGCCTTGCCGTCGTGGTCGCGCTGCTGATCTTGTTCTACGCCACGTCGCTGCACGGGTTGGGCATGCGCACGCTCGTGCTGGCCGGGTTGCTCGTGCTGGCCCTGTACTGGTTGTTCCGGGATACGCTATGATTGACCCGTGATCATCTCACCACCCACCGCAATCGGCCGTTGGCTCCCAACGGCCGCGTCCCTGCCATCATCACGGATGCAGCAGATATGATGCTCGATGACCTGCTCCTCCCGGTGCTCCTGTGCGAGTTGGGAGAGCGACTGCTGTCCATGCGCGAGATGCTGACGCAGCCGTCGGTCGCGGCCAAGTCCCAGTCGCGCGCCGTCGCGGCCATCCTGGGGCGCGGCCTCGACAGCCTGGAGGATCGCATCCAGCGCGAGGTTCTGGACGCGGCGGACGTGTTCGAGTCAGCCGCGTCGGGACAGCAGGGCGCCGCGCTCTCTCGCTCTCTCGCCGTCCTGGCCGATTGTAGCCAGGCCTTCCAGGCGCTGCACGCGCGGCTGGGCCTGCTCGACGTGCGCGGAGATGTCGCGCCGGTCGACATCTTCCTGCGCAAATTGCGCGAGGACGTTGAAGCGACGCCCCTGGACTCGGGTCACGCCTCTGATGGCCAGTTGCCCCTCTTGCCCTCGCCTACCGTCGTCCTGGCCGATAGCTACGACGCGCTCGACGACGACGTGGCGGCCCGGCTGCGCGCCGACCTCGCCGCCGTCGATGCCGGTCTCGCCGCCAACGTCGACCCGGACGGCGCGCCGATCATCGCCCTGCCGCGCCTGGAGGCGGCCGATCCCCTGGCCTGGCCGCTGTTGCTGGGCACGCTGGCGCGGGCCTACCTGCATCAACGGGCTGATAGGGATACTACCCGTTCCCTGGACCGCGATCGGACGCCGCGGGGCGTCGCGGGGCCTCACGAATTCGAGGGCGCTGCGGCGGTCTGCCTGGGCGGCCCGGCCGTCTACGCCGCCCGCGCCGTCGCCGCCCTGCTGCTCGCTCCCGCCGACGCGCGCGTCTGGACGCCGGCTCTCCGGCAGATGGAGACCGTGGCGAGGGCCTGCGCCGGGGGATTGGACGGCTCGCCAGCCGAGGGTGAGACCCGGGGCGCGGAGGACGGTATTGTGTCGACGTACGGGCCGTTGCTCTCCCGACGCGATGAGGTCCTGGGCAGCGGCGCATCGTCCCGGTGGGGCGACACGCTCATGGATCCGTCGCGGCCCTGGGTTGAGCTGGGCCTGCCGCGGCCGGACGTGCCGACCGCGACGGAGACGGCGGATCTGCTGGACAAGCTCGCGGCCGGGACGCCTATCAACGCCATCGCTCCGCCGGTGCCGCGCGACTTCGTGCAGCGCCTGGAGCGCATGGACAGCGCGCGTGACTTCTACGACCTGATCGCCCCGCTGGGCGAACGGCCCGCCTCGCTGGCCGCTATCCTGGGCGTGGGCTGGCTGTACAAGGTGCGGTATAGCTATCCGCTCTTCCGCGACCTGCTGCGCGACCGGCGCGGCTTGCGACCGGCCCTGGAGCTGTACCGGCCGCACCTGCTGCAGCGCAACGACGTCCTGCTGCAGTCGATCGAGGCCGCGCACGTGCAGGGCATCTTTACCCGCGCCGCCGAGGGGACGCGGCAGATGGGGCAGGAGGGACAGCGTCCGGTGGAGATAGGCGAGGAGGGGGAGGGCACGCCATGAGCATCCTGAACGAGCGCGACATCTTGCGCCGCCTGTTGGTGGAGCGCGACGTGGTTATCACGCCGATTGTCGATCTGGCCACCCAACTCGGTCCCACCTCGCTCGACGTGCGGCTGGGCACGCGCTTCCAGGCTCAGAAGCGCAGCGCCCTGGCCTACATCGAGCCGCTGCAGGACCCCGAGGCCGTGCGCCGCGACGTGGCCGAGTATACCAGCGACTACACCGTGCTGCCGACCGAGCCCTACGTGCTGCACCCCGGCGAGTTCGCCCTGGCCAACACGCTCGAGTTTATCCGCCTGCCCGCCGACCTCGCCGTGCGGCTGGAAGGGCGCAGCAGTTGGGGGCGCGTGGGATTGCAGATCCACTCCACGGCCGGCTTCGTCGACCCCGGCTTCGCGGGCACCATCACCTTCGAGCTCTCCAACATCGGCAAGGTGCCGATCCCGCTCTACCCGGGCCTGCGCATCGGGCAGCTCAGCTTCTACACCAACGACGAGAGCGTGATCCCCTACCGCGCCAAGCGCTACACCAAATATGCGGGCAAGGTGACGCCCGTCGGCAGCGCCTTTTACCAGGACCCCGAGTACGGCTATATCCGGCGACAGAAGGAGCGCGAGGATGCGCGTCGTCCCCCCGTATAGGCGGCTGGGCCAGGCGCTGCCGCGGCGCATGCGCTGGACGCGGCAGCGCCCGCCCACGCGGCGGCGCATTCCGCGCCTGTACCGCCCGAAGGGGCGGCGCATCGTGCGCCCCTCGGCGCGCGTCAGCCTGCTGCACCTGGCCTCGACGGTCGGCCTGATCGCGGTGGTGTGGAGCGTCGGCGCGCTCTTCCAGGGCTTTTTCGCCGCGCGCATCTACCCGCACATCGCCATCGACCACATCCCGGTCGGCGGCATGACGCGCGAGGATGCCATCGCCGCGCTGAACGACACCGAGACGGCCCGCGTGCATCAGCCGATCTTCGTGCAGGTGGGCGCCCAGAGTTTCCAGGTGACCCCGGCGCAGTTCGGCACGCGCTACGACGTGGCCGCGGCCGTGGATCGCGCGCTGGCGTTCGGGCATGCGGGGTCGCCCTTCGTCAGCGGCTGGAGCGAGGTCTCGACGATGGCGCGCGGCGCGAACCTGCCCCTGAGCGGGACGTACGATCAGGGGGCCATCGCGCGTTTCCTGAGCGACATCGAGCGCAAGACCCACGTTGCGCCGCTCAGCGCCGTCGTCGGCGTGCGCGGTGTGCAGCCGGTCATCCTGCGCGACCCCGTGCCGGGGCAGCAGCTCGACGTGGCGGGCGCCGCGGCGACCCTGAGCCGCGTCGTCGACACGCACGACGCCGCGGCGGTCACGCTGCCGCTGCTGCGGGCCGACTCGGCCCTGGGCTACCCCGAAGCCAACGCGGCGCTGGCGCAGGCGCACGCCCTGCTGGCCGCGCCCATCACCTTCCAGTACACCGCGCAGAACACGTGGAGTCTGACCCCTGACAACATCGCGCGCCTGCTCAGCTTCAGCCCGCAGTGCCGCGCCCAATCGTGCCATTTCACCCTCTCCATCGACGCCGCCAGGTTGGCCCAGGCCTTCCAGCGCGGCGACGTCTCAAAGGCCGTGGAGATCCCACCGTCGCCGGCCACGTACCAATTCTACTTCGCGACGGACGGTACGCCAACGGTGAACGTCGTGGCCGATAGCAGCGGCACCATCATCAACACGGTCAGCGCGGCCAACCTGGTCCTCCAGCAGGCGGCGGTCGCGCCGGGCTCGCCGCGCGTCATCACCCTGCCCACAAAGACGACGCATGCCACGTTCACCACGCAGGACGCAGAGGCTCTGAACTTCGTAAGGAACGTGGGGAGCAGCGCCAGCACCGATGTCCTGTCGCCGGCACGGACGGCCACCCTGAGCGCGGCCCAGCTGCACAACCTCGACGCGGCGGGCAGCCTGGTCAACACGCGCGTGGCGCCGCCGGTGGTGCGGCCGGGCCAGAGCGTCGACCTCTTCGCGCTGGTGGGGCCGCTGGACGCGACGAAGGTCTATAGCGCCGGCCTCAACATCGTGGATGCGCACAACATCACCGGCGTCAACGGCGGCGTGGAGCAATTCGCCTCCGCCATGCTGGCCGCGGCCTACGACGCCGGCCTGCCCATCGTGCAGCGCGACCACTACCCGTACCTGACGATCAGCACTCCGCCGGGGCTCGACGCCGTGCTCGGCGACCCGGCAACGAACCCGATGACGGCGCGCAAGGGTCCCAAGGGCAAGCATGTCCATGTGCCGGACCTGATGTTCCGCAACACGACGGGCCACGCCCTGCTGATCCAGGTGTACATCGACAACAGCGGGACCGTGCGCGGCGTCTATCTCTTCAACGCCCCTGGCTACGCCCCCTCGCGCCAGCAGTCCGCCAACGGCTACGTCGTGACCGACAACGGGGGGCCGCTGATCACCCTCAACCCCGACGGTAGCGTCGACGTGGTCCGCTCGCGCACCATCACCGTCAACGGCCATAGCGCGACCGACAGCATGAGCGGCCACTACACGTCGCTCGATCCGTGATAGTCATTAGTCGTTAGTCGTTAGCCGTTAGCCGTTAGCCAGTGGTTGGCGGTGAGATCGTACCGATACCCAAAAGCTAACGGCTAACGGCTTGTTATAATGAGGATGCGATGGGCGGTGGCGCAATGGTAGCGCAACTGACTTTGGATCAGAAGGTTGCAGGTTCGAATCCTGCCCGCCCAGCCCGTTTTTACGCTTGGAGAGCCGCCCTTCCGGGTGGCTCTCGTCGTTTACGGAGCCAAAGGCGCACAAGAGGCGCACAAGCGTTTTAGCTTCGCTTCTTAACGGCGTCCGCGAAGGTGTTAGCGGCCTCCTGCTGCATCTGGGGCAGGACGTGGCTGTAAATGGACAGGGTGATGCCGATGTCAGCATGCCCCAGCCGTTCGCTGACGATCTTGGGGTGGACGCCACTTACCATTTGGCGATGGAGCGGGCAGTGACGCCACCGGGCAGCAGGATCTGGGCCGGGGTGGGGGTATTGGTCGTGCCGCCGTCGCCCAACTCGCCATAGGTGTTGTCGCCCCAGGCGTAGGAGTGGCCGTCGCTGCCCCCCGCCAGGCTGTGAGTGCCCCCGGCTGAGATGGAGAGGGGGGTGACGCCGTGTGACAGCAGGACCTGGACGGGAGTGTGACGATCCGTCGTGCTGCCGGCGCCCAACTGCCCAGACTCGTTGCTGCCCCAGGCGTAGAGGCGGCCGTCGCTGCCCAGTGCCAGGCTGAAAAGGCTTCCAGCGGAGACGGAGAGGGCAGTGACGCCGCGAGGCAGCAGGACCTGGACGGGAGTGTGACGATCCGTCGTGCTGCCGATGCCTAACTGGCCGGAATTGTTGTTGCCCCAGGCGTAGACGTGGCCGTCGCTGCCCAGTGCCAGGCTGTGGTCGAAGCCGGCGGAGACGGAGCGGGCAGTGACGCCGCGGGGCAGTCGCACCCGCAGCGGGAGGGGGCTGTTGGTCGTGCCGCCATTGCCCAACTGCCCAGACGAGTTGGTGCCCCAGGCATAGACCTGGCCATCGCTGCCCAGAGCCAGGCTGTGCGTTGCCCCAGCGGAGACGGAGCGTGCGGTGACGCCGCCGGACAGCCGTACGCGCACCGGGGCGTCGCTACTGGTCGCGCCGCCGTTGCCCAACTCGTCGGACGTGTTGTCGCCCCAGGCGTAGACCTGGCCATCGCTGCCCAGGGCCAGGCTGTGAGCATTCCCTGCCGAGACGGAGAGGGCAGTGACGCCGCGAGGCAGCAGGACCTGGACGGGGGTGCTGCGGTTGATCGTGCTGCCATTGCCCAACTGACCGGAACCGCTGTCGCCCCAGGCATAGACGTGGCCGTCAGTGCCCAGGGCCAGGCTGTAATAGGTCCCGGCGGAGACGGAGCGGGCGGTGACGCCGTGGGACAGGCGCATGAGCGCCGAAGCGCTGCGCCTGAGCGGATGGACCGTGGCGCCCGTGCCTCTCTGGCCCTCGTGGGCGCCGCTAATGGTGGCCGGTGCTCCAGGGGCGGCATGGACGGCGAGCGGCGGGCTGGCCCACGGACTGAGCGTGACCAGGGCGACCAGCACGGCCGTGAGCGGCGTCAGGCAACCGGCAAGGTGGCGCGGTGGACGCCCAGGTATCGCACTGCCGTGGTGAACGGACAGTGGGGACTGGTGGCGCGGGAGAGAGGACGGCGGGGCAGCGGGGCTGGGGCGGACGCGGGATGGCATGGGGTGGCTCCTTCCTAACTGATCCTGCACGATGCGCGGAGTGAGCGGGAGAGACCTGCGGGCGATAGCGGGGCACACGGACCCGTCTATTAGATAGAACGCTGCGGCCGCACTTTTTGGCGCGCCGAGCGTGCCGTGTGGCCGTGCCAGGACGGGCGGCTGGCCGACGGGGTGAGCGTGAGGCATTCCTGGATCGCGGAACTGGCGCTACGGGTGCGCCACTGTCCATGGCCATAATAAAGTCCCCAGTAGTGGCCAAGAAAAGTTCCCATATCCTGCCCACTCCTATGGTCCGATGACACAGCGGGGCGTCAGGAGCATCAGTTGATGATGCGCCCCAGGAACCAGGCTCCGCGCTCCTCAAAGATGTCCCATAGCACGATCCCGTCGAGGAGCACGCGGTAGTACGCGCGGTCGCCCCAGGGCTCGTCCAGCGCCAGGGCCAGCCGATGCTGCACCCACGCGCGGACCACGCGGGTGACCTGCCGCCGCTGGCTGCCGCTGCTCAGGGAGCGGGGCGACCCCTCTCCGTCGCACGACACGCTCAGCGGGTGCGGCGGCCGAAAGAGGCGGGTCACGGACGCTCCACCACGTCCCAGGTCCACCCGTCGTCGGACAACGCGTCGGGCCTCCAGCGGCCGAAGAGGGGCGACCCGTGGCGACGCTGGTGCGCGGCGGCGAGCGCGGCCAGGCGCTCGCGACGCCGGTCCCGCGCGTCCGTAAACAGGCCCTGCTGGCGCGCCTCGGGCGGGCAGAGGTCCGCCGCCCGCAGCACGATCTCCGTGAGCGGCGCCGTGACTGGACAGTCCGCCCGCGCGGTCCGGGCGGTCCGGGCGGTCCGGGCGGCGGCAGCGAGCGCCGGGGCCACTTTCAGGCTCATGCCCACTTTTGATGATGCTTTACCCTCCGTCCAGCATCCGCTCACGTAGCAGAGCGAGACCGGCACGGCCGAACATTTGGCGCTTGAGCGTCTATATATAGGATGGTTGGCTGTCAAGAGGCGCTCGAAGCGTCGCGGCAGGGTGCGCCTGCGGCGCACTTGGAACCTGATCGGTTCCAAACCTCCCACTTTCGCCCTCAGC
>JAABUZ0100002036.1_pt1 | contig 35302 bp, 37 predicted proteins | sample 5562091 | NCBI WGS metagenome assembly JAABUZ01 (sample SAMN12813069, study PRJNA571459) | rock metagenome | isolation source: Antarctica rocks | place: Antarctica: Victoria Land, Linnaeus Terrace sud | collected 2015-12-21 | reverse complement strand
CCTCCCCCCCACCTACCCCCTCAACCCCCCAACCATCACCTTCACAACTCCCATCTGCCACCCAAACGTACATTTCCGCACTGGCGAAATCTGCCTCGATCTTCTGAAAACGTCGTGGACGCCCGCATATACCTTGGCCAAGACATTGGAGGCGATATACCAGCTGCTGGCGTATCCGGAGGTGGATAGCCCGCTGAATGTGGATGTGGCGGGGTTATTGAGGGAGGGGGATCGGGTGGGGGCCGAGGGTCTGGTGCGGTTTTGGTGTGGAGAGAAGAGGTGGGAGGGATAAATGGGGTGGGGAGGGAGAGGGAAGAGGGCTGTCAATGTTTGGGGGAGAGCGTGGAGTTAAGGGGTTTGGGGTAGTTTGTATGGGTGTTCGGTTTCTGGAAAGCTTTGGATTTGGTATCATATTGCTACCTAGTCAAACGGTACCCTTCTCAATTCCCCTCTAGCACCATGTTTCATTTCTTCCTGCGCCGCCGCAACCGTACTCGGTATCTTGATCCCACAGCAATCTCCCCACGCATTGTCTCGATGTACATGCTTCACCCCGTCATGCTCCACCGCAACCTCCCCTCCCTCTTTCTCATCGCTCTCCGCCACTACTCCCGCATCCTGCTCTGTGCTCATTCCCTCCACAGCCGGAACGAGACTCCCAAATAGGAAATGTTGCATTACGGGCAGCTTCCCTAGCACTTCCTTGACAAACATCCTCCGCATCCCTTGTTCAACCTTTTTCCAAGTTTTGGCACCAGATATGTCGTCTAGCATTGGTTGTGTCCATTTCAAACCCTTAACAGTCTTTGATGCCATTGTGAAGCGAACCATGTCTAAATATAGGTATTCATCCCCCTCTTCTTCAAGGACAAGCTCGTTGTGAATGCTCAAAGGTCGGATGTATGGGTGATGAAGTAATTGGGAGGCTCCAAAGAGAAAGGGTAGAAAGTGGTAATCGTCGAGGCCCCAAACGCCATGAGACCCGGCGGGCTCCAGGTAGTATGTGCTCTGCAGTTTGCGGAGTAACTTGATATATCGAGGGATTATGAGCAGTGTAACCGCTGGAAATGTAGATTTGGGGAGTAGAGAAAGCCGGTTGAGACAAAGAAGCCATGTTATAAAGTTTAGTTCGTGGCCGGAACCGTAATCTATACGGGCTCGGTTGCCAAAAGAATGGTGAAGGTATGTCGAGACTTCCGATATGGAAGCAGTTGATGTGAGGCCGAGCGATGTGTGCCAGGCCTGGCTATTGTTCGTAATGGAGTCAAGGAAAGGTCGAAAGGCGGGGTTGCCGAAGCGGGAACCACCTTGGTCGGTAGGTGGACATGACTTGATGGTCTCGTCGATCGAGTCGAGTATGAAGATTATGTCAAGGACTACCTTATCAGTAGTAGATACGGAGGAGATCTTCTTGCCGGCGGCGGCTTCGGAGAGCGAGAACACGAAGGCGAGGATGAGAGAATAGGTTGGGGAGGCTTGGAAGAGCTCAAGATCCTTCGGGGATAAAATCCGCCGAGTCGGTCCAGCGAAACTTTGAGTTGTCGAGTTGGAAGGAGGAGGCAGTGGAGGGGTCTCAGGTACTGGTAGAGACGTAGGAGGAGGCGGTCTTGCACGCGCAGTCAGGCGGGGAATGGCGGGTACCGCTGAAGGCATCGTGTGGCAAAGTGGAAGACTTTCTAGAGATGAAACTTCAAGCTCAAGCAATGACGCTATATGGAAGACATCTGGGTGAAAGTCAGAAAAGAACGTTCGAGAGCCAAGGATTCGGAAGAGGGGGGCATTTGCCGCAAAGAGCCCGACAATTCGGCTGTGATATGCTTAGTCATTGCTTGACGTTTGCATTGCTGAACGAAATCTCCCAGTCCTTGAGGTGAGTTTTGTCGGTGCCAGGGCCAGTCTGTTCTACACTAACTTCGTAGAATGGCACCCTCCCTAACAACCACTCTCCTCGGCCCCCTCCCCCGCGCCGACGGCTCCGCAACCTACTCCCACGCCGGCTACTCCATCGCCTGCGGCATCAACGGCCCCATCGAGGTCCAGCGCAAGGATGAACAGCCCGAACAAGCTACCATTGATGTAGTGGTACGGCCTGCCTATGGCGCAGGAGGTAAACTCAGAATATACTCTGCCTATAATGATTAGGATGATTGGGGCTCATACTTCGGTTTCGTGTAGGCATAAGGGAGAGATGGCTCGAGGATATTGTGAAGAAGACCCTGAGGAACGCAATCTTGGTGGACGCGCATCCGAGGACTTTGGTGCAGGTTACGCTACAGGTTGTTGCGACACCAAGGGAGGAGGATGTGCTGGGGGGTCTGGCACAGGCGGATTCTGTATGTCTTGTTGTCCTGATGGAGAGGGTGTTCGGGGACTAATAGCGATGCTGCAGAACTTACCCATCCTTCCCGCTCTCTTACAAGCTTCAATGCTCGCGCTCCTGTCTACCTCAATACCTCTATCAAGAACTTTGACATCTACGTTTATAGCCGTGGATTCCTCTAGCCAGCTGGTCCAAGATCCCTCGATCCAACAGTTGCGAGAAGCAGAGTCTGTCCATGTGCTTGCTTTCTCTTCACACGGAGACTTGCTTGTTGTGGAGAGCGAGGGTGAGTTTGATATCGATATCTGGGAGGCGGTGGTGCACAAGGCCAAGCAGATTTGCAGAGGTGATAAGAACGACGATGATAATGATAATGAAAATGATGAGGATGAGGATGAGAATATGAATATAGACTCAGAGGAGAGGAGAACGCTGGAGGATACCTTGAGGGATACTATCCGAGAGAAGGTGGCGAGGGAGCAAAGGTGGAAGGAGAGTCTAGGTTGAGACGCCGAACGAGATGTACATGTCTCGAAACAAATACAGATTGACTTTGGCTGCGCTACGGACCAGCGTACGGACCGACTGGTCTGAGCTTGCAGCTAAGCGTTTATATGGCCTCCATAAGACGCTCTCCAGCACTCCGAACTCTATGTTTGGAAGATACGACCTATGAAACGCGAAGGGCTGAGGTGTCCGAGCTTCGGCTGGGCAAGGATTCCGCCAAGGTCTCCCCAAATTCGCACGGCGACGATCATGATCAGAGCTAGCCAGAAAACCTGGAAGCTCAAGCCATTGAACCTTTTCATCAACACAGATTAGATAGAAAGAAAGTCATTGACACACCGAGCTTCGTCAACTCTAACCATCTAAACTTCATCAAACATGACTATCAAAGTCTAACCTGCCATCATCCAAACCGATATAATCCAGTCGTGTAACATCTATCCCTGCCCATTCCATGCTGGTGTACATGCATATTCGTAAAAATCGTGATCTTTCGTCATTCTCCAACGGACCCTCCCAAGAAGGAGCTCCTCTGCCTTCTCAACGGGCTTGGACTAGCACTGCTGCTACCTTCACTCACCCCAATGCCACTATCCGCCACTGAGGGAGCTCCGCTCGCCTCAATAGGATCAGCGACAATATCCCACTCTTCCTCCTCGCCTTCCTCGTCCTGATAATCGTATTCCTCTCCTTCCTCTTTCACGTCTTCGCTGGGTAATTTTGAAACTGTGCGCTCAGATCCTCCAAACCCCTTCTGCACCGCGCCCCGATTGTTCCACCGCAGCGCCCTTCTCACGCTTTCAAACCACTCCCCGCCCGTTCCGCCTTCTCCAACAACGGTGGGAAATGGATACCGCCCAGCTTCAACTTGTACACAATCCCCTCTCTTTAGTTCCACACGTCCTTTACCATCAAAGCTCGCGTAGGCGGTACTGCGGCTACTGCGCGGGACACAGACTTTGAGAAGCAGCGTGTCGCTAAGGACCATGGGTCTGAAGCTTAGGGTGTGCGGGCAGATGGGCGTGAGCAGGATGCCAGGGATGGAAGGGTGCGTAAGCGGACCGCCAGCAGACAGAGAGTAAGCGGTTGAGCCTGTGGGGGTCGAAATGATGCAGCCGTCTGCTTGAACGACTGTGAGCAACTCGTTGTCGCCATAAAGCTCGAGGTTAGAGACGTAGGGCGAGGGCCCGCGGTCGATGACAAGCTCGTTGAGGACTTCGAACTGTTCGCCTTCGACGAGTGCGGGTGCTTTTTGGTCTTTGGAATGTGGCAGATGATGAGAGGCGCGATAAACGGTACAAGTGAAGCGCATACGCAAATTGACGCGCATCCCAGCGTCTCCCATGATGCGGTCGAGGTGGGGTTTGTAGGAAGCGAAGGAAAAATTTGTGAGAAAGCCGAGAGAGCCGAGGGAGAAGGAGAGGATTGGGGGTACGATGCGCTGAAAGAGCCAGGAGGTGTAGAGGACTGTGCCGTCACCTCCGAGTGTGAGTACGAGGTCAAATTGCTGTGGGGAGGTCCAGCAGAGGTCTGGGGTCCAGTACTTGAGCATAGGTTCATAGCGATGATTTGACGCTACAAGAGACGCAGCATTGAATCGCTTGGAATTGCGGAGCTTAGCGTCTACGTAGACTGTCACACCCAGATCTGAGTTGTAACGGGGGGTTTCGAGGAGCCACTCCGCCAGCTCCCGCGTAAGATGTACGAGCTTGTTGTCGCGGGCCTTGGTTACTATCATGATCGTACGAACGGCACGCTTTATGGGTCGACGCTGAAGCTGCTTCGAGATTTCTCGAACGCTAGTTGCGGTTTCCATGAGGCGGCAAGGGGATATCCCATCGTCCTCCGCAGCAATCTCTTCAAGAACACGGTCGATGTTGATAGCGTCATCAAAGCGCTGGTGGAAAAAGCAAGGTGATTGCAAAGAAGTGAAGCGAGTTATGGAAAGGTTCTTTGAGACAGTGCTGAGATCCATGAAGGTACTGGATGGCTTTCGCTGCGGCGTAGCAGTTCTGGGCCGGGAATTTTGGTCAATAGACTCAGCTGAGGCGTGCAATCGGTTCGATAAACAGGCGGCTAGTGATACATGAGGATTCTTGCTAGCTGTTGTCGGCCGAGAAGCTATGGCTTTCACAATAGTCTGGTGCGAAGTCGAGTCTGAAGAGAGTGTATTTTTGCGGTGGCCGAGGAAAGCTGTTGGAACTTTATGTGGAAATGCTGGGGAGGAGGGCAAAGACACTACCATCTCCTGCGGCGAGTTGTTGACCTGGGTAGATGCACTTGAGAAGGTCATCATAGCCTCTTTGAGTTCCTCATCCACATGTGAAGCTCCGTTCGTGTTCAATGGGTCTAGATGTATAGTGTAGTCTCGAAGCAAAGCGCTGCCCATGGAGGATAGCCGTCGCGGCTCTGCAGCCATTGTCTGGCTACTTAGGGACTCATCAATGGTCTTGGTATTCGTGCTCAAATGAATTTTGGTGAGTGATTCCCCGGGGCCTGCTTGGGAGGCCGGCCCATCCGGGACTTCCATTTGGATGAGTACTGTATGCTCCGGATGTTGGATTAAATCCGGAGGAGACCTCCTGGCCTGTCGTTCACCACCACCAACCTTAGCGAGATCCTGAGGCCCTTAATAAGAGACCTCACATGTCCAGTGACCAAGCCGCTGAGGGAGGAAAACAGTCACCGGCGCATTGTAGGGGCATACCCGCCCGTTATTATGTCGAAAGACGGCAGAGAAAGTCAACGGACTGACAATGGCAAATTTCTGAGGCCAGGATTTGACGCAGTTCAGAAGTTCGGGGACGCTCGCGACGAATTTTAGAACTAATTGAGAGCCGAGGCAAGCACCGCATTGACGGCTGGGTCAATCAATCAATCTCTTGCTCTCGAACTCGAACTCGAAAAGATATCAATGCTGAGTTGCTGACGTCTCTTTGTCGGTTGTTCTTGTTTGCTAGCTACATGAAGAATGCAAAGTGGATGCGCTCAATGCAAGATGCATGTCAGTGGCACGTTGTCATGCAGGTGCGTCTCTGGTCTCTCATGCACCGTGATGTCGAAAGCCAAGGGCACAGGAAGTGATAGTGATGGATTTTGCAGCAGGCTGTTTTCTAGAATATCGTTAGACTTGAGCTACTGCAACACTGATACAATGTCGAAGACAGACTGCTTCGTTGAAGTGATGCTGACGAAAACCACCACCTAATGTCAGTTATGCTTGCTGAACTAGATACTATCCCATGCTCGAAAAACGAACTTACAGCGGAACGGATGGGTCAAGCTTCAACAATGACTGTTTCAGTCCGGACCTCTGCAGTTCCTAGAAACTGTCGTAGATGCTGGAAGTTAGTCCAAGATAGACATAACTATCGTTTTAGCAAAGTTGCTCTTGGTGCATATCACTGGCTCCGTAGATTGTACCAAAATCATGAAGAAGGTGAATTTGGCTATATGATGCTATGCTAAAGATCTCGTCCTGCTAAAACACTATGCCGTTCGCGAGAAGGGAAGAGATTTGCTAGCACAAAGTGAGTGGAACTGTGCCCGCCATATATGCTCAACATCGATCCTCCATCGCCAGGAGCAAATATGCTTTTGAAGCTCATCCAGCCGCCACCTTCAAAGATACCCGGATGTTCCACAACATTTCCTGTCCTAGAAGTGAATTTGTTCGTAGAACAAAACTGCTCTGAAGATGTTTTTGGTTTTCAAAGCTCGTCCTCCAGCAAAGGCCCAATGCAACCGTTCGTTTGCCTTTTGCAAAAGAATGTTCCCAATGTCTCCTACTATTTCCTAGCTGTGAAGCGAACATAGCTCGTTATGCAACCCCCAAAGATATGATCAAAAACGCCTGCTAATGGTGATTCCGCACTAAAGGTCCCTAAAGAAGGTCATCGGAATGACTGAAGAATATATTTTGTCGCTCAACGCGGCGGCCTGCACTCATGACGAGGGCAGTTTCTCTTTCGGTTTCCAGAAACGCATCAATCGGCTGATGCGGTTGCCCTTTTTCTTCTCTTTCTTCTCTGCGCTATCTGCTGGCACACGATCCTCGATTGACAGCTTACTCTTCTCGCCGTAAGAGCTCCCCACGAGCCTCGAAAGACTTGCAAGGCTAGATCGCTTATAGGCAGTAGCGGGGCGTGATCGCGAAGAGACAGCAGCTGATGATGATGAAGATCGTTCTGCGGAGGAGCGGGCGTAGGCACTGCCGGAGACACGATGAGGTTGGCCACTCATCATAGTTGAGGCACTACTTGTGAGGGACGGTACATCCTCAACCGAAGCCTGAGCACCAATCCCATGATCGCCAGCTCGGGACGAACTTAGGGTAGCCCTATCTGTGATGGAGGAGTGAGCAGTGTGGAGGCGAGGGACGTCAAACGAAGATCTGCTGAAGTCGGGGGACGAGACGGCGGAGGAATATGTTTCAGAAGTTGCAAGCGGCAGGTTCAGTTTGGGCAATGCAAAATCAATGGGTGCAGAAACAGGGCGATTAGCGAAAGGATCGTGGGAGAGTGTAGGCGTGATTGTCGACTCGTCGGAGGATTTCGTAACCACGGAAAATCGAGGCTCTTCTTCTGCCCCCACGATCTGAACAGGATTCGTCTCCTCGGGTATCCCCACTGAGCTTAAAGAGTCGGCAGAATGCTCTTGTCTGAATGCAGGACGGCTGTTGCTTTGGCCAGGAATTTTGGCTCCTCGCCTTATACTTCGTTGCATAGGTATATCTTGCGTGTCGTCAGCGTCAACGATCTTCACACCCAAACCCAAAACTCCTTCATCTTCTTGCACTTTGTCTTGGCTACTAGGTTTGGTCCTTGCTTGATCTTGTGCTATAAAATCCTCGTCCTCATCCTCGTCTTCCTCAAAAACATCAGCCATAGCAGGATTGCTTCCTAGACGGGGAAACCCGAACGTGTGGTAATCGATCGGCGCCATCTCTGGAGCACTCTCAGCGCGACGGTGGTAATGCATTCCTGGGCCCGTAAATCCCCCGGTATTCCCGCTGCTGTGCATACGACGTCTTGCCACCGAAAAGCCCCCAGCCATAGGATCATCAGGATCCGAGCCTAGGGTTGGCGTACTGCAAGGGCCTAAGGCAGCATCGAGGTCAAGCATCTGAATAGAATCAGAATCTGGTGATGGACTTGACTCCCGAGGCTTCCAGGCGGAGTAGTCGGTCTGTATTTTCGGTGGGTTTGGGCCCTCAAGACTGGGAGTCTTAATCACGCACGTCGTATCCTCGTCGAAATTGACATTCTCTAGAGAGAATTCGGACTCTAGCGCGATCTCTTTTGGAGATACTTGAGGCCGGTTGCTACCCATTTTTCCTTTGGGCTCCCGCAATCTTGCCTTGCGTGACAAGATGGAGCCTGCCCATGATTTGACCTTCCGCTGTCTCTTAGCTATCTTGGGTTCAGGTGAAGTTCTTGGTCGACTGGCCGACAAGTTCGGCGCATTTACTGAGCGTCGCCGTGGACGCTGAGCAACGAGAATATCAAGCGGAAGAGGACGCGGATCCATTGGGGCATTTGCTGGAAAAGCTATGGTCTCTGAAGATAGCTCATCGGGACGGTGGCTATTGATAGTTGGGAATTTCCAATCCGGTAACGGACTTGGAACCACTAAGTCGATGGGCGTGTCTTTTTTTGAAGAGGCCGACGAAGGACGCATTGACGCCGCTACGCCCTCGTTGGACATGAAATCTTGCTGAAAGCCATGCATGACTGGGCCTGCAGTCTTTGGTCTTGGCCTTGACATATCATGCTCTGGTGATGTGTCGAACAGTGACCTTCCAATATTGACAGTCGGTGGACTTGACGTACCAGCGCTTACAATGGATGTGATACTGCCTGTGACAGAGTGATTGGCACGGGCAGTCGACAGGCTGCTAGAGGTTTCTGAAGATATCGTTGACAGCGGACGAGGAATGTATTCGACTGTGTCGGCAAAACCAACATGACGGGTTTGATCCTCCATGGATGTAACACTCGGAAGTTTCGTTGGTGTCTCTAATTCTTGCGCTACAAGTGAAGGTTGAGAGATGGACCTGTCGAGATTGGGAAGGAAGCTTCTTTGCTTAATAGGATCGGACGGTGTTGTCGGCGCACTGCAGCTGCTCCTACGATCACCTGTGGGCTTCAAGATCATCGAAAGATCGTGGCTGGAAACCGCGCCAGAGCGGCGATGTGCATGACCACGTCTGCTATTAGGAGGCCCTGCGCGCGAAGGTTGGGGTGTTGGCAGTGCCCCGTCGCCTTTTGTTGGGCTTGTGCTCATGAGTCCCTGCCCACCAGCCTTACTATCTCCACCAATGAACTCGCTCCCGTTTCTACGGTGTCCACCAGAATGTGTAGGGACTGGTCTACTCCTTGTTGGAGAAGGTGTAGGGCTTTCTGGCGTGGTTGCAGATCCGCTGGACGCTGAGGGGTTGAAGTCGAAAGCTGGCAGGACATTTGCTGGGCTATGGCTGAGCGACAATCGCTGAGGTCTAGAACGGTTTGCAGAGCGTTTACCACCAGACAGATCCATAGTTGAGGCTGCTCTAGTGTGGGAATTTGGAGTGTCGCTCCTCTCAGGCTGCATCGGAAACATAAACGGCGGATTGGGCTCTGGTGGGGCAAGTGTAGAAGATCTAGGTATCAACACATCAGACTCCGGTTGGATCGACTTGTGACCCATAGGCATTGCCATGAATGGCTGCTGTGGCTGGAAGACCTCCGCCATGCTCCCTTCGATATCTGGGTCTGTGAGGGATAGTAGGTTGTGTGATCTTCCGAGTGTAGAAACTATGCTCCGTCTCAAGGAATTACCGCATGCATAGGCGTGGCCTTAAGAGTCCAAAACGTGTAGGTCGGATTTGATATGCGAGCGGTGGTTGTTCGAGATCACCGACGGACTCGAGAGATCTGGACAGAGATGGCAAGCTCCTAGATGGCAAGAACTACTAGAATGTTTCGAATGTCGTCTAGAGGGTGAAATAAGCTCTTCATGTGCGATTGTTGCGAGTTGTGGTAGTGCCTTGAAGAGGATACCAGGTACTTGTAAGGTACTTACGTGTGAAAGAGAGGACGTGCTAAAGGGACGAAGGGGTAACAAATCAGAACATAAAAGAGTGGACGGCGACAATACTGGACAGAGCTATGTCTGCCAGTACTGAGCCAAGTGATCCGGAGATCGTGGAGTGGGTGGATTAGGAAAAGAGTGTTGGTGAGGTAGGTTGAGGTTGTGTAGTTGAGTGTTTGAGAAGAGGGGCCCTTTGATGGAAATGCCGGACTAGTCGTAGTAGTGCACCAGTGAAGCCAACGAAGCGAGAGTGCCAATCAAAGGCTTTTCGCAATTTCACGCTCCAATGCCAATTTACCCAGTTTCACTTAAATCGATCTTGAATAGCATGCGATTGCTAGGGTATTAATGAAAAAGCCGGTGAGAGATTAACAGATATTTCCTGACCCGTCATGTTGCCCTCCCTACCAACTCCGTCCCTACATACATATACTGCGTATAAGATTATCATTGCAGATACACTGCCCACCCTCGAAGTTCGATTGTGGAGTCGTGGCGGGCATGAGTACCTACTGTGTACATGGGGTGTGTTGTTACTAAGCTCTTCTCTCTTGGTTGTGCAGAAATGCATTGCTTGGTGCGACCGTGCGCGTTGATAACGGGAGGAATTCATAGGATCCATTGGTTCTCGAGACGGCTATCTTGCCGGTCTGAATGTGCTGCCATCCAGGACAGGAGATGCACGGATCAGGTCACCGGTGCAATCAAAGAAAAAGAACCACGGAGCGATCCTTTCCCACAACAATGCGGACAACAAACGAGTAACAAAGCCGAGATCTCCAACATCGCTAATCGCTAAGCAAGCCTCATCAATAACCCCCGGCAACGGGCGATCTCTAGTACTACGAGGACTAGCATTTCCGCCGGTCGTTACCCCGTCTTGGGATGGTACATACAGGCTGATGCAGGGTAATCCCGCAGGCAGGGGACTGGCCATTGGCCATAAGTGGATGATCTGAAAGTGGGATGAATATAGGACGATACCTCCTAGTACTTCACTTACCCGGTACCTACTTCTACTTCGTCCCTACGAGCTGATACTATATATCCGAGAGAGCGGCGATATCGTCGCAAGAGATCACCTTACCCGCTGGTCCGTTTTGCATGTCGGAACCTCAGAGTCCAAGTGTGCATGAACATTCTTTCTTTCTTCCATCCGACACCAGCTCTGAGAAACCTCAGGTGGTCTTGCAATTGGAATCTTGACGCGCAACGCAGTGCAAAGCTCCTTGCTTGTCTACAGGCGCTGCTCTAGAGGATGTCTCACTAGAAATTCAAAGAAAGATTCAAGATTGCATTATACGATTGCTTCTGATTACAAGTGTCCAAGACAGGCAACAAACCTGCCTCGATTCCCAAATGCGATGCCTCATCCGCAATCTTATGGTTTAAGCTCCCTCAATAGCCTAGATTCGTTTCGATGTCATGGAATAGCTGGGCGACTAAGTGGCAGTAGAGAGAGGACTCAGAACGATACCAGCACCCTCGAACGTGAAGTTTTCGTGGCCAATTCACTGCGACAAACGTCAGCATGGTGCGAGGAATACATTCAGCAGATATCGTTTGCGAACTCCGGTTCAACAACATCTACGAGGTGCTGCAGCGCTGTTTCCCGCTGCCATTGCCGCAAAGCCTTTCTCCATCTTGATCTTGTCCTTTTCCTCTTGCGAGAGCTTGGGTTTCTTCTCCTTCTTCTGTACGACTACGGGTTTTGTCATCGGCTCTAGGTTGTCTGACGCAGCCGTTGATCTGGAGCCGAAGCACATAGTGGTAGATAATGCGATGTAGATTCCGAGAGGTCGTATAGATACCTAGGTAGTCTGTAGGGACAAGCACGAAGGCCACTGGGACTATGAGTTTTCAAAAGGTGGCTTTGCTTTAAGCGGTATCACAGCAGCCAAGGAGTACAGATCCCGCCACTTGTGTTTATATTTGTGTATCTTGATAAATGAATTAGGGATCCGCGTTTGATTTTTCAATATTTGGAATATAATTGTTTGATTCTTCACGCCAGAGCGGGGGTGAGAACTACTTTAACTTACTGTAAGGTAAGATCTACATATCGGTCACGTGAACGGCTTCGGGGCTACCTCGCAGCCTGCAGGAACTCTGAAAATTAGAGTAGAGCTGCGAGTACTTGGACTCCCTTACCTTACCCTGCCAAACATCCGTTTGGTCGTTGTATCATTGACTAACCACCAATTGCTATTGCCAGCTCAACAAAGGAACGAGAGATGTTGCTATGAATCCTTGAAATGACACTGGTGTCGCCTGCGATCCTGTCGAGGCGGCAGACAAGATGCCTGTACTCCGTTGCCAGACTCTGGCAGCAACCTTCCAATACAGCAACGCATCTTCAAAGACGCTGGTTTTTCAATTCCCTAAAATATTGCCTGGCTGAGGAAAGAGATGCCCATACTTTTACAGACGCTTCATCACGTCTGGATCGTGTGCGTCCGCAATGTTGGACAATCTTGTCGAAGTCGTCGTCGGCAGTTGTATGTGAACCGTTTTGAAGAAGTAGCAGCTATCGGTATACTCAATCTATCTAATGACTGATCTTACCAGGTTTCAGTTACCGGCCTTGCATCAATACAGAAGAGGAAGATACGACGGGGCAAACCTCCGCTCGTCATACTTCTCGTAACTCCATCTCACATAGAGCTGTTAAAGGATGATGCGGCATTGATACCAAAGATTTTCTGCCAAGCCTTTCATAGCCATGAGGTTGGTCAGGAATTTCATGTCTTAGCCGCAGTGGTAGATCGCATGCCCCATGCAACATTAGACGAATTGGAGGTTCACAATTTCCACAAGTCGCGGAAACGAGATGGGGATGAAGGCGTTTCAGTGTGTATTCTAGACTCAGAAATTGCTGCTCCAGATCTGTGGACTGTTCGGGATCAGCCAAGGAACCAGGAAACAATGTCAGTTCAGCAGCAGAGTACCATATCTTTTCTACTCCAAACGTCACCTGAGAATACAGAAGCCCAGGTTAATAGCATACCATCGCAGTCAGTTGTATCACGACTGGTGCAACTACCGGTGGCTAATACGTTGTTTCGTAACGGGAGGACCTCGACCATGCTTGCTCAGCGCTGGGTTGTTACAAACACCCAATCATCTAAACCCGGGTTACGTCTTACGGAAGAAAATGCTCTGCTACAGCAGTCACTGTGCTTGGCAGATGTTATCAGCGACTACACTCACAGGAATGGATACCTATTGAGCGTGCCTCAGACATCAATCACGCCTCCAAGGATTGTTACGGCCGCGATGGGCAATATAATTCGCACAATCCAAATGGGTGACAATAATATGCCCGCATCAACGGAACTGGAAAAGGCAGTGGCTAGGGTAAGCCAGACCGCAAAGCTCTCGGGAAAGATTGCTGGTATTTGGGCACTTGTGACACCACAGGAGAACCGAGTTAGCCAACCACATGTAAGGCCCAAACAAACTCTCCAGTATGCCTTTGACTCCGGGTCTCGACTTCATAAAGTTCTTAGTGGAGGAGGCGGTTGGGGTAACAAGCAAGGGCTCCTTGCACTAGATCCGGACTCGGAATACAGTATGGATAGGGAAGCGTCACAAGAACAATTTGGCGACGGAGAAGACATTGAGGCAGAAAAAGTCGGGGCTTTGGGCGAGGTTGTGAAGCCCGGAGATTCGGTCTCGTTCTGGGCTCATATCTCACCAGTTTCCGGGGAAAATAGTGAGCCTAAAGGAAACCCCTCCAAGAGTGCAGAAGTTGTCATTCCTCGATCCGTACAGTTCGGGACCATTCCGTCAACCATGGATCTGATGCCTGGCTCAGTCGCTACTGATGTAAAAGACACCACAGCCCCGTTGTATACGTTAGTCATAAATCACTTTGGAATGCTCTCCGAACACGGCATGAGTATGAGGATCAGTACAATCGGACCGGAAGATAAGAGTGCCTTGGGCGCCGAGCAAGTTGGCGTTGTGGTACAAACAAAGGTTGACACTCCATATTCTCGCATCTCGATGTTAGGAACAGGGAAACATAGTTCTCGATACCTTGCGAATGTAATACCAGGAGCTTACGACAAAAGAAAGGCTGGGACATTTACAAGCATCGAGAAAACCGGCATGTCTCAAATTAAGGATCGAGAACCAAGCGCGGTACCCATGGAGAACTTTACTCTCATGTACGAACCAAGTTCGAAGTCATCAAAAACTTTCAGGATGGTCGCTGTCGATTCGAATCACCAGTCAAGTCGGTAAGGGTCAAGACACTCTAAATCTTTTACAAGGGGCCTAGCCAAGGAGTTGGCGTATCGTAATTAGAATCCGACGTTTAACACCTCACAAATCTAGAATTATGCTACCGCTACCGGTGTACCATATAGCGTGTAGATATGCGAGTAATCATAGTTTAGCGTATATCGTGAGACGATTATTATTCAACATATATCAATTCCATTGGGATGTCGGGTACTACATACTTCTTACGGAGCTTGACGAGCTATCTATCCTAATGCTTCAACTTCGTGAGTCCTATGACTGACTTCGTAAAAGCAACCACATCTTCCATGGCAACCTGTATCTGGTGCTGGTGGATCAAGCATCCCAACATGTATAGCTGCTTCGAGACGTACGCAAGCGCGTGGCAAGAAACCTGAACGAAATCTTTTCGAGACCTGGCATCTCCAAGAGCCTCCCGCTCGTTGCTCATCAGCCTTCTGGACACCATTTGAAGGATCGGCAAGTATTTGTCCTTTGATGCCGTAATAGGCTAAACCAAAGGGTATTCAAAGTTTGGTAGAACCAAGCTGCACGTGTGAAGGATCGGGGCAGCTCTTCGTGGGGACGTCAAACCTTGAAAAAGACCATCCGGAACATATGATATCATAGGGAACCTGGTGAATGAGCCTCTTACGGCCACTTCTACCAAGACATCCAGTATTGACTTTTCATTCAACTGCCCTCACCCAGTACATCCACGTCCAACTCCTCCATCACCCCCAACACCAAACCTAAGCTCTCCATGAACCCATTCACAGCCACTCGCAGCATGCGATTGGTCGTTGCTTTATATTCTGTAATTAAAACAGTCTCCTCTGACTCTGCGGCCTCATTCATATGTAATCCATGCGGAACTTCAGTGGCTTCAAGTGAGTGATTGAGTCGCTTATTTGAGGTTAGATGACGCTTGTTTCCGGCAGCGAGAGAAAATGATCGCTGGACAAGCGGAGAGAGCTCAGCGTCGACTTGAAGGGCGCGGAGAGCGGCGGAGGCGAGGCGGTGGGTGGGGAGGGGGATGGAGAAAACACTGGGAAGAGGGTCAGTTGTAGAGGTGTCATGGGTATGGGAAACTCGAGATACGGACATGGAGCAGGGGAAGTCCGGGTCGATGGTGTCATCTGGCATGACTGTCCTATCAAACAGTTGTTATCTGGTAAAGCGTCGGAAAAGGGAAAGAGCAAACGGATGAAGCTCCCCGTTGCCCCTCGCGACAGGAAGTTCACCTTAGTTTTACACTAGCCAGCATCAGCGTTTGGCTAGTCCTGTCATTTCCGTACTATTGCTTTCAATAGAGCGGTCGCAGACAATCAATATATTGACATTGTTATCTTACAGCGGCATCATACAGTCTCTCTTGTTGATATCATCCTTAGAGCTCAAAAGTCCAGAGAACTGTCACATCGCAAGCGCTCACGGATTACGAGGACCAGAATTTGGGATTTCACACGACGCTAGGAGGTAAACATCGACGTAACATCAACACGCATCTGCGACCCGACCCATAGCATTTGCTACAACGTCCGCGCACACAGAGCAAGAGCATCTTCACAGGGCTTGAAGCCTCCGTCAAGATAGCTTACTTGAAAGTGGCTTGCGACTGCCACAGCGTCTATTCAACATGCCGCCTCTTGCGGCAAGAGTGCCTGTGTCTCCACAAACAGCGAGCTATGGTCAAGTGATTGAGTACATTCAAAGTATGTTTACCAAGAGCCTTTAGAGGAATACCGTCATGTTCTATGCAAAGCTATCGTGCTTTTCTGCATGAGCAATGTCCTGACTGTTCTCTTACCCTCAGACCGTGTCTACCTTGCTTCGTACACCCACCCGCCCAATGCCTCTACGCCGTTTCCATACCCTGCACCCTCAAAGGCTCCTACCAAGCGCTCCTCAAAATCACAAAGCGGACCCACACCTGTACCTCAACAAACAGGACCCAAAGTACATCCACCAGCGTACTTCACCGTCGATGACGATTTACTCTACAACCGCTTCCACGCCGACTTTGGACCATTACATATAGGACATCTTTACCGTTTTGCTGTCACTCTGCACGAAGTTCTGGGAGACCCAGCCAATGAAGACCGAGGAGTGGTGTTCTGGAGCAAGCCGGACTCGAGGAGCCGGGCAAACGCGGCTTGTTTACTCGCTTGCTATATGGTTCTGATACAATCGTGGCCGCCGCATTTGGCATTGGCACCAATTTCACAAGCGGACCCCCCCCTGATGCCGTTTCGGGATGCCGGTTATAGTCAGGCAGACTTTGTGCTCAATGTACAAGACGTTGTTTATGGGATTTGGAAAGCCAAAGAGGAGGGCTTGTGCGGGTTCAAAGATTTCAATCTTGATGAGTCAGTGTGCAAGACTTGGGGATCGAAAAACGTTGCTAATCTTCTACAGATATGAGAGATACGAGCGAGTAGACCAAGGGGATTTCAACTGGGTTACACCACAATTCGTAGCACTTGCTTCCCCACAACATCAACCCATAGCTCCGATACCAGCTTCGTCACCCTTGTATGCGACACTACCGAAAGATCTTTCAGCAGTGAAGAAGTCAAATCTTCCAAGCCCCTTCAAGAACGTCCTCTCTCATTTCTCTAAGCGAAACGTTGGGGTCGTTGTTCGTCTGAACTCCGAACTTTACTCACCAACCTATTTCACTGCACTCGGTATGAACCATATGGACATGATTTTCGATGATGGTACCTGCCCTCCTCTGCCCATGGTCAAAAATTTTATTAAGCTAGCTCATGACATGATCACTATCAAAAATAAAGCAATAGCTGTCCACTGCAAAGCTGGGCTTGGTCGCACAGGATGTTTAATAGGAGCATATCTAATCTATCGCTACGGATTCACAGCGAATGAGATCATAGCGTTTATGCGCTTCATGAGGCCGGGCATGGTAGTGGGGCCACAGCAGCACTGGCTCCATCTCAACCAAGGATCCTTCCGCGAGTGGTGGTGGGAAGATACTATGAAGGAAAAGCTTGCACTTGTCTTGCCCTCAACTCCGACAAAGTCTTTCCGTCAAAGACAGGAGATGCTCAGCAACGGTCAGATAGCCACACCACCGAACGGAAGCAACAAGCGTTCTGCGCTCGGAGAAATCGATCGGAACGAGGCGAGCTCTACCGTCAATGCAATGGACGAGAACCTCCCAGCGCCGACTCCAGGGCAGCCGAGGAAAACCAGCCGGATGGACCCTAGACGTCATCCCTATGCTAGAGCTGCGTCAGCGACTTTTGGCGTTGAGAACGATACCGGCAAGCCAGACACTGAAGTCGTGGAAATGAGAAGCCACCGACAGAGCCAGGATACCTTGACCAATGATAACGATGAAGAATGGGAACTCCGCATGCTCTCGCGCCGTACAAGCTCCCGATCTCCGCTGAGCAGCGAAAAGCGTCGCGCTATCTCTTACACCACGACCACGACCACATCCACTCGCTACAGCACTACAGGCGAAGACGATCTTGCCCAAGACTTGGAAAACTGGACTACGGCGGACCTGCCGCAGATTGCGGCGGAGAAGATATCCCGACCGAGCAGCACGAAGAGCGGCAGTGGCAGCGGAACGCTTGGCGTCGTCAAAGCCAGGGGGAGTCCGAATCGGCGGAGTGCCGAGAGTAGGGAGGTTAAGGGGGGTGTAAGGAAGACGAGTGCGAGGGTGGGCAGTGTGGGTGCTGCCGCTGCGAGGGCTATGCGAGACTGAGAGACGAGAAGGATTGTCGGGGATTGTATCCTCGCTTGTTCATACCATCGATGCCCGGTATAGCGGATGAATTTGTTTTTGCACGCGCTCTTTGGAAAGGGCCAATCCATATGAGATGAAGATTGCTTTTGCATAGGCGCTTTTGTTCCGGTTGAATACGGCAGACGGTGGTCAGGCTCTTGTTATGATCTTTGCGCTTGCGCGGCATGGATGAGATGGTACATTGGAGGCGTTGTGGGTCGTTCTTTCCTTTTATTTCACGAGTGAAATAGGCGATAGGGAGTCTGATACGAGATGAGGGAGTGGTATGCAGGATTATATGAGAATTTGCCATGAAATATTGGTATTGTGCAGAGATGATTGTGACGTGATGAGGAATTGAAAGCTGTGCTGATGTGTCGGGGGTGTTGGTGGGTTTGGATGTGGTTGTTATGTATGGCTGGGGAAACGGTGGATGGAGATGGATGTGGATGTGGATGTGGATGTGGATGTGGATGTGGATGTGGAAACGGTGGATGTGGATGTGGAAATGGAAATGGAAATGGAAATGGAAATGGAAATGGAAATGGAAATGGAAATGGGGGGCTGCTGGGTAGGTCAATCCCTGCCCTCTTATGCTGGAGGCTTATCTATCGTTCTTTGGCGCATAAGGGGTAAGTACAGTAGATAGGCAGGTAGGCAAGGGGGGTTGTCTGTCTGGGGCGGTAGTTTGTTTATTTCAAGTGATTGATTGGGGTGGGGTGGGGTGGGGGAATCTTGAGGAGGGTTAAAGGAGGTCAGAGCAGGTTGGTGGAAGAGGTTTTGAGATGACGGGGATGATTAGCTCGTGGGGCGGTGGTGGATGGGAGGGGGTATTGAAAAAGGGGGTTGGTGGGTGGGTGTGGGGCGGGGGAGGAGAGGAGAGGAGGTGGGGGTGGAGATGGTTGGATTGTAGGGGTGATGGGGATAGGGAGGGGGAATGGGGAGATGGAGGAAAAGGGGGGTTGGGGATTAGTGGGAAAGGGAGAAAGGCAAAGGGAAGGTACGCTCGAGGCAAACGACTTTATCACCAGGTTTCTCGGCTATATCTCAGCTTTGATCTATGAGCTCTCGACGATTGAACGAGGAGGGATACATACATACAGTCGGTATTCCCCCCCCAAAAAAAGAGAAAAAAATCTCCAAATTCCATGGTTTGGAAGGATTTTCGTAAAAAGCATTTCTTTTGTCTCGGTGCTATCTATGTAAGAAGAATAGACTACTGACTGTATGTAGCTGGTAAGTGTGTGTTTTTCAAATCCCCTCTGTTTTTTTGGAAAGAGAGAGGGAAGACTGAGAAGGACGCTTCGTGCCAGGAGGGATGGAATGGGAATCGGGGAAGCGGGTATGTAAGAATGAATGAGCGAGAGAAATTGAGGGTTGTTGGACGAAGAATATAAGGAGGATAGAGATTGTTCGTCGAGGGAGGGAGGGATATCGGAGGGTGATGTGGTTTTTTTTTTTTAAAAACTGTGATGGGTCTTTGTTCTTGGGGTTGGAGGAAGTTGTGGGATCTTTGTACATTCTAGTAACGTATCCCCGAAAAAAAAGAAAAGAAAAAAAGAAGAAGAAGAAGAAACCTTCTGAGATGATTAGCTTGTTGTTACGAAAGGGGTTGCCCGCATTCTGGGGGTTTTGGGGAACCTATAGGGGGATATATGTGGTCTTTGATAGTAAGAAGGGGGGGGAAAGGGTTCTCAGAAGGTTTGAAGTTTGCGCGGTTTAGGTTTTTGGCACACTAGGGTTGTGTATGTAGATCAGGTGTCGTGGAAGGGGGAGGGGTGGATTCCGGGTTTGGTGAGTACGTGCTAGTATTGCTGGTAGAGGGTGGCAAATGCTATTTGCAGGAGACTTGGGGGGGTTCGCCGTGTTGAGGTGTTGTTTGGGGGTTGGGACTTGTCTGAGGCTGGGGTGAATATGGCAGCAGCTTGTGGGGATTGTTTGCAGGGAAACCTACGCCGTGTGGTGTGGTTTATCACACGAAGGGGACTTGGCAGTGAGGATTGCGAGCAGAATTTTAATCGATTGGATGTTTGAGAGGAAAGGATATGTGAAGATAGTATCTTACTGTAGATGGAAGTTTAGAAGAAGTAGCCATAATTGTCACTTAATCTTTCTTTAATCTGGGATTGAAGGAGAACAAGAGAGGGAGGGTCTGTAGGGCTTGGATCAAATAGGAATTGGATCTTGCTCCGTGATCGGGTCTGATCGAAGCTGTTGTTTAGTTGATGGCTGGAGGACTACCTCCCTATGCTTTCATCAAAGACTAGCAGGTAGTTGCATAATTCTGGGCAGGATCAAGGGATGGAAAGGAGATGCAAAAGTTGATATTGACGGTGTATAGACGAATGTTGATACATTCCACCTACACAAGGCTCGTCCCAGCGAGTCAGGAACGTTATCCACGACAGCTTGGGGGTGTCGCCACATCGCTGATCTTCGGCAACCTCTTGCACACTCAACAGCTGCGCCTCGAGAACGTCCATACGTGCGCTTTCAGGGTGCGACTTGGGTCTTTGCTGTTTGCTCTTGCAGGGTTCCATGTGCGGGATAGTACTTTGATTTGAGGAAGGATGGCGAGAATTCATGGACGGAGAAATGACATGGACACTCACTAGCCTTGCATCTTCACATATGTTGGCTTCTCAATTGAGGGGAACAATGGATCAATCAACGGATGAGAGATGTGTTTTTCAAGGAGCGTGGGAGAAGATGATTCAACCGGGAGGTGCGGTTAAAGACGGGGAGTATGCTGGTGGAGAATTAATTCTATGGTTCGCTAGCGGGACATTGTAACAAGAGATCTCGATTATTATCTACGCGTGAATTGGACATAAGGGACAAAAGTATTGATGACTCGCAAGGCAAGGATTGAATGCCTGCATAGGATGGCACAATACACAATAATGCAGAAAGACCGTCACAGTAGCAGGGTAATATATCGTTGGCGGCGAATAGAAATGCGGTACGTTTTGCTGTACCTCCTGTAAATTGATCAAATGACCCAAGAGATCTGAGATCTGGGGTTATATTGGAAATCGAGATGCGGAAAAATACTAAGATTTAGCTTGGAAAATGTTGGTTCCCTCACCAATGGCAATTTAGGTGCTGATATAGTGAATATGTGCCAGGGGAGAGATCGAAGATGAGTGAAAGTTCTTCTCGCAGCCCAAAGAATTATCGCACCAGATTCTCGTGGTACATGGATTTCGTGCCTGCACGATATAGCGCATAGGGAAAGATACATCTTGCCCCGAGGAGATCACCATCATGTCTCCTCTTGGCAATGGCAGCGTCAAGGCCTATCCATACACAAGCCGAATTCATTTGTGATGCCTTCCCCTGCACATTGGCAAGCATAGGAACTCCCAAAGGTCCTAGGGTTTGATTTCAAATCTCTCATCCCTACTCCGTAAGCCCCTACTCCATGTGCGAGTGCTATAGATACTCACGGAGCTAGGTCGGAACGCCGAAGTTGCCCAAGGTAGCACAGGACTCGAAGGCTTAGGACATTATCTCTGCTGTCCTCCGTACGAGACGATCGTATCGTTTTCGTATCTAATCTCCAGAATAGATTTCCCCGTAGTGTTAGCCCTACTTAGCTCTTGATCCTTACCTGGCAATATATGTGTGTGTAGCGAATTCGTCGGATGGTGGAGGGTTCAGTCCTAAAAATAAAGAGTGCGCTTGGTTTTTAGACTCGTGATAGAGGCGGCCTGGCGGCCATCATTGCTCTGAATGGTGACATTTCTTGGCATTGGGAGAATACCATATCACGTCGCAGAACTAGCCACGCTGTTACTGCCGCTGCAAGAGCCTAGATGGCGGTCCGCAACAGACGGCGGGGAAGGTAGGTAGGCGATTGTTCCTTGTGGTGGTGGTGGTGGTGGTCAGGCAACGAACATGTCCCGCCTGGGGTTTCCTGATGTTGCATGGTGCAGCATCGAATTCCTTGTGGGGGAGTCATCGTGGGAAGCGAACTCGTTAAATTGTTGCACAACCTTTCGGTCGCATGAGATGGACTGTGCCCTACCTCCCTCAAGTAAGTGTCTTACCGTTCCTTACCGTTCCTTACTCTCCAGATGTTCAGTAATCACGCTCCAAGTCGCACAGGAACAGGGGGACGGAGGTCTCCCCGCACTTCCCGCATGGCATCGCGCAATCTGATGACAAGGGACATATCAGCGACCACATTTATGTCAAGGTGCTTGGAAAGTGGGAGACGAGATGTCTTTGGGTGGATGACTGCCTCCTCGGCAGCTCCATGACGTCGAGGCGCCTTCAAAAGCTTAATCAGGTTCCCGCGGTTCGCGTGCAAGTCGATGACTGGTGTGTCTTGTGTGCCTTGTGTAAGTTGTGTGTGATGCTGTAGTGCAGCTTTGTGTGGTCAAAACAAAGGTTTTTACGGATCAAAGGGTCGGTGATCGACGATCTGATAGATCGGTTAAATCCCAAAATGAGGAGATACAGGACGGGGCGTTTTTAGATCTGTTTAGATAAACAACAACGTATGTGGGGTGGATGGCAGTGCTTTCCGTTGCCTTACAGCAGGTAGGTTTCCTTAAGGTAGTCTTGGCTACACTGCTTGCAGCCTTGTTGCAACTTGTTGTTCGATCCCAAATCCATGTACGGTAACGTATTCTGCAGCTTTTACCGTAATACTAGTAGATTGTAAGGTTCTGAGAGGGGTATTAAGTGTGTCTATCGGGTCGTCTCGTGACAGCGGATGATACTTTTCGTCGGGAAACCATGCCCGATGGATAAAATACAGTGGACCCGACGCCCCCCGACTCGTGGCCCAACCATATTGTCCGAACTCAGAACGCCAAAACTCCCCAGTGACCGCCAAAGATCCCAACCGAGCCGCCCAATCACGCTTGTACAACCCGTAACCGTCACAACGCTAATACGTATTCTCCTGCCCTTGCCCTGTCGTCTCGAACATCCCTCCCTCGACCGCAAATTGATCGAACATATCCGGCGTCGTTATCTCGCTGAGGATGGACCCCTCCCGCGATGATTTCATGGACGCGATCTGGCTCCTGAGCTGTTCCACTTCGCGTTTTAAATGGTGGTGCGTCGTGTCGAGCGCCGTGTATGAGTTGGCCAGCGTCTGATGTTTGGATTCGAGGTCTTCGAGCTGATGCTCGAGTTGCTGGACGTGCTTTTCTTTGCGCTCACGGAAGGCTCGCTGAGAGGCTCGATTTTGCGCGCGTCGCCGCTGGAACCGGGAAAAGTTAGTATGCATATGCGTTCAGGCAGCAGGCTGCCGATGGGGTGTAGCTTACGATGCGCATATTGGATACGGTCTCTTTGTCCTGGGCAGTCGTAGACCGCCTTCTTCGCCGATCCTCGTGCAGCGGGGCTGTGAGGTCCATAAATTCAACGGAGTTGGTGATGGGTTGTTGATCGAGATATAGTGAATTGTCGGCGCTTTGGGGGTATAGGCCGTATTCGAGTGAGCTGAGAGGTGAGAACATCTGCGAATGCTTCGTCAGTATTAGGCTCGCCCCCGGACAGCGGTGTGAGAGTCTCACCATGGGGGGGCTTGGGCTGGAGTCGGTAGAGCCTCCATATCCACCGCCGAAGCTCAAGTCTGGCATGTTGGTGAGATGCAGAGGTGAGGCACAATAATCTGGTGAGGCTTTGATATAATGGGTGTCCATGCTCTGTGTCTGGAAAGGAGATTGATCAAGCAAGGAAGGACAGACGGTATTAAGGTGTGGTATATGGTATTCCTATATTATTGGTGTGATATATGTATGATCAAGAAAGAAACGGCTGTCCATCTACGGCAGTGCCTCGTTCTATATATGTTGCTCATGTTGCTCACGTTGCTCACACATCCGACCGCGACATCGCTTCAAGTGAGAAGACCATGTTCCAGAACAATATTCATACTGCTCTTCCAGAAAGCCCCACCGCCATTCTGATATTCTCCAAGGTGGGGAGAAAGCTTGTCTGCTGGGCTGCCCCTCGAGTACGGAAGGCTAAGAGTCTGATACGCACACCTCATCACCGTCATCGTCATGGTGGAACGCAGGTAAGGGTAGCTAGCTGCATGTCCCCACGTGTCCAGGAATTTCCCTGCATGCAGTTCGAGTATGTAATGGAAGGTAAGGTATTCCATAAATCTCTTGGCGCTTACATGAAATGGTGCGTAACGGACCCTGGATGTTCTGAATATGGCACGGCATGTCGAGCCGGAATCCCGCAAGCTCGTTTCGCAGTCCCTGGGATTGGGCCCTCTGTCACGGTATCACCCCCAAGGGTGGCCATGATTGACCCGAACAGGGAAATGCTGACTTAGTGTCGTGACTAACAGTTGCGGTGAACGTTCGGATTCTTTCAAGGTACGTACCACCGTTTCTTCAACCTTCTGCATGCCGTTCAACCGTTCGGGGCACCATATGCAGCCGTACGTGTTGTGTTGGGCATTTACAGCCGGAGTCATCGGTGCAGCATGCATTTCTGCTGAGCCGACAGCCAGCGCGCGAGGTTGGGCGCATGGGTTCAGATCACTCGTCTCCATACTCCTTACTTGTCCAAGCCCTAAAATATCTCAAGATAAAGCACCTAAGATATGTCCAGTGTCATTAGTAATGTACGCGCGAAAGAGATAGCTCTTGGCACTCGATAGATATCAATGGCCCTCGGCCTCGGTCTTCAATAATAATAATATAGTTGAGTAATCCGCACAAGAAAATAGAAATATCAATTCAAGGATCATTGCAGCCTCGAGATAAAATGCCAGATGTGCTTCACAGTCCACACCCTACCTAACCTGACCTTGTGGGATCGATGTAACCCACAAATGCGCCCTTGGCTTACCTTGTTCTCAAGCGAATTACAACTCTCGAGAACCGACCGGCCGCCGGTATGATTAACCGATTTGACATTGACATGCACAATCGTGTGGAAGCTGAACCGGTTCGTCACGAAAAAAAGTATACTCGATCACACAGCAGCCTGATGCTTGAAGCAATTTGCTGATAGGGGGCAAATCACCGAATAAGCCAATGGATGTTACGGGCCTTACTTACCGAGCCTTGCCCTATAGTATGTTGAAAAGAAATGTAGTTATTGAGACACGAGAGAACCGAACAGCCACAGCGACGGGGTTTGAAAGCCTGATATAGTCTTGGAGGTCTCTATCGTAACTGACCTAATCACAGCGTGTTGTTCAGAATGAGGATGTTGAGATTATCTGGCAGCACAAGCGTCTACTATTAATGTAGTTGATAGGAAGAGGCCACCAATATTACTCAGTGTTCCAGATGAAGGGTCAATATGCTCCTCTCGATTCTTTCATCAGTCGGACGAGGTTTATCAGAGTAGGACCTCGAAGGAGAAATTCGCAACTCTATCATGTCCTCTGCGTGTATCAGTAGCAGCAGGAACCATGGCCATGGCTTTCCACCGAACGTGGTCATATAGAAAAGGGGCTGTTCAATAGAGAAGCTTGACTGCCATAACATGTACAGTAAATGCAGGCTATTACAGTTGGCGACCAAAAACTGGCTGTTCCTACGACATCTCCCAGTGTAGATCTGTGAGGGCTCTTGTGGCCGTACCTGGTGGCCATCTGGATCATGCTCAGGGCAGGAAGCCCCTGTTGCTCACCGACTGGGCAGTAAAACTGTTGTATGTACTTCTCGAATTAGAGAAGCGTAATCGCCTGTGATGTCTCTTAAGGAAGAATTGGCGTTTTCCAAGTGTACTCTCTTCCCTGGAATGATCCTAGCATATGCAGGTCTGCCGAGCCCGCTCTATAGCCGTCTCTTCTCGGGACTGAACACTCAGCCCCTTCTCTGAGGCGAGCCGAAGCTGACGTAGATCTTGGCTAGCTGATCTCTACCTTTCCACTCTATTGGGTCCGCATAGCTGCGGCCCAGCTGACCTCACACATCGTGATTATGATTCCTAGCTCTTCCGAAGATTTCTAGGTAAAGTGTTTTGTGCGTGGAGGTAGCTAGAACAAGTTGAAAGTACTTGAAGCCTCGTGCGAATGAAGAGCACTTCTGCAGCTAGAGGGCTTTCGGGATCGGTTGGGGATATATTCCATCCTCCGCTGAACTTCTGTGTATTATTGTCGCTCTTGGTGGCGTCGGATTAATCCTGGGCACGGCGCTGTACGGAGTACTGTAAGGTCGAAGGAATCTTTGACAAGAAGAAAAAGAACGGCAAACTCCATCCTCTACTCTGCACTAGCGCGGAGGGCGGGATGCCACGCGATGATCCCTGATCTCGCGTGATCTCTCCTCATACTCCCTTTAGCCCTTAATTACAAAAATCCGGAAACCTAATTCGAACGTGTTGAATCTTCTACTGTAGACAACTTCCTCATACAGCCAGTCAAAACCAGTCCCACTCTACTTGCGACTCAAAGAAGCAGGATCGTGGTTGTGAAGTTGTCCGATCCGTCTCTCTTTCTGTTCGGCTAAATCATCGTAGCATATCTTGTACTTTCCGGCCTCTATTATTGACCGAGCAGTGTTGTTACCTCTTTGCGCTTCAATGTCCGCCTACCACAAGCCAAGGACCACCACCCAGTAAATTGTACAAATGCATTTGCTAACATAGTATTTACACCGGCTCTCAAGTACAAATTGCGACGGACCAAAGTGCCTCCTCAGCTCAAGTCCCGCACCAAATTGTTACTCTAGGGGAACACTCTTGTGAGCGGCAAGTCCAACACGAAACCACCTTGTATATCGACTGTGCTCAATCGCTGGAGATCTTCTATCTGTGCATACTGCAAGAGCCTCGGATCATCGTGCGTGTTTCGTAGCACAATCTGAAACCGGTCGAAGATCTTCGTCGTCCAACAAGTCCACCCCCACCGCACGGGGAAGCTTCAATACATTGTGATATGCGATATAGAATCGTCACAAATGTACATCTGAGCTGTCGAGTCCCTCTTCTTCGTTTTCTAATATACTTTAACCCTTTAGCTGTACACAACTTCAAATCTCCATTTTCAAACCGAAAACCGCCTGGGAAAGCTAGTTAGGAAAGGCTTCGAGTGTCTCAAAAGCACGTTGATAGCCCACAATCAGGAAGTGGGAGAGTGAAAAGTGTTGATGTGCAGCGCCAATTGCTAGGTAGGTATGCCTGTTTCCCGAAAATTTTCGAAGTTAATGTCAGAATTCTTCCCTCATCTTGTTCATCTCCACCGGTTGTTCTTCTCTATCTGTTTGTTTCACAGTGAGTCAGTCACTTTTTGCGCTGAGCCACTACCACATACTTCAAAAAAATACGTTCTGAGTCTGCGTTGATCTACCTACACTGCACAATGCTGGCCCACTTGCGCCTCTATTACGGCGCCAAACATCGGGGATGCCGATTCCCGATGATATCGTCTCAAACACACATTTTTATCCTCTAACAGAATTTCTCCCATTGTCATACTATCATTTGTTTGTGTCCAGTGTTTCTTAGTATCAGCAAATGAACTATTCCTTGATCCTGTTTCCTTACCTCTATCATCTGCCCCTTCGTAGAGTTCACCGCATCTCGCGTATGTGCTCTTCACTGATTTATTTGCACTTCATCGCCGTTTGTTCTTCACTTCAGGACCCAGCGTGTCACCTCTACGCTGATCTTCTACTATGTTAATTCCAGGTCCCTGCTTGAGCGTTTGATTGGCTGTAGGCTGATAGATTTGTTCAGAATACGCAGAAATTCAAGGATCGCCACAAAGCTGAGGCCTAACGTTGCCTTGAGTACCACATCGAAACGCCCCGCAAAGAGGAAAGATTGCCCATACTCTTGTTGTTCCCAACTAGAGCAACCGCAATTGAGCGGACGACTCAAACTTGTCTGACGCTTATTATCCATCTTTGGTGTCGTAGGTGCTGATGGTATTCAAAATGTGTTTCCCCAAGGTTGGAGGAAGTAATGCTCTTGCCCGTGCAACAAGCGAAGAGCGCAAGAAAAATCAAGAAATCGATAAGTTGATTCGCAGAGACAAGAAGGCGAATGCAAAACAGGTGAAGATCTTACTCCTAGGTCAGTCTCAACATTGCTGTCCTCATCGCTCGAATGTCAGCCCATCACGTGTGCTTTTGTCTGATTCTTTCCTATGCAGGCGCCGGAGAGTCCGGCAAATCGACAATCCTGAAGCAGATGCGAATAATCTACTCCGAGGGCTTCCATCTCGACGAGCGCAAGGAAGTCCGTCAGGTCATATTTTCCAATATGATAGTCGCATTCAAAATTATTGCCGAGGAGATGCGAGACCTCGGAATCAACTACGAGGTTGACGAATCCGATGTAAGTCTATATCTGATATCGGCGTATTCAGCGCTGATTTGCTACAAGGAATATGAACGTGTTATAGCTGCCGCAGAGGATATTGGCTCCGATGATCCATTCCCGCAGCAATGCCTGGTGGCAATGAAAGGGCTATGGAAAGACGACTCAGTGCAGAGGACTATTGGACGTGGCAACGAGTATGCTCTTCATGACAACATCCAATAGTAAGCTTTCTAAGAGCCTTGCATGTAGTGCTGGTAACTAATTTATACAAGTTATTTCAATAGCATCGACCGTCTTTTCGCGCCAGGTTATCTGCCTACTGATCAAGACGTTTTGCGCTCCCGTCTTCGTACGACAGGAATCACCGAGACTCTCTTCGAACTCGGTCAATTGAACTACCACATGTTCGATGTGGGGGGCCAACGTTCAGAGCGCAAGAAATGGGTTCATTGCTTCGAAGGAGTTCATTGCCTTATGTTTGTTGCCGCTCTGAGTGGTTACGATCAATGTCTAGTTGAAGACAAGACTGCCGTACGTACTTTATGTTAGTAACTAACACCAAAGAAGCCTGGAAGCTGACGTGACTTGCCCAACCAGAATCAAATGCAGGAGGCTTTGCTACTGTTCGAGTCAATTATGAGCCTGAGCTGGTTTAAAGGATCCTCAATAATCCTCTTCTTGAACAAGATTGATCTTTTCAAAGAAAAACTGCCACAGAAGCCAGTTCGCGACTACTTTCCCGACTACTTAGGTGCGAATGACGATGTCGCGGCTGCATCGAAATACTTTTCAGACAAATTCCGCAGCCTGAACCGGAGCGAGGGCCGTGAAGTCTACGTACACTATACGAACGCCACAGATACTAACCTGCTCAAAATCACTATGCAGAGCGTGCAAGATACAATCATTCAAAGCAATCTGAATACTTTGATCTTGTGAGATACGTACATCCGAAGGGCTGGGGTACTTACGGCTTATGGTTTTATGGTGGCTACTGTTCGGACACAGGGCTTTCTTGCTTTAGTATACCCTACCACATACATGAGGCATACTGCGTACTATGGGGAGTCATTTTTGATGCATTTAGAAGGGCACTGTTGGCCCGTGGGGTTGTCTAAAAGCTACGTATGGAGTGTCTGTTTCTGTGATTGGATTTTCTTGGAATCATAGTCCATTTCGCAATGTGGCATTTGCCAGGGGGGATAGCTCGCAGATGGGCCTGCATATCGTCTACATATTGCATTTCAATGCGGGTTTAGAGGATAAGCCGTTAGCAGAATGTTATATTCATGAACGCAAGTTGTTTCGGCCACCGTAGACAGATTTGACTACTATCTAAGATATGCTACCCGCCAACCGTAGCGATACCAACTCCACTCTTTGCCATCATCTAACCGTCCTGATATCAACCATGCGGGTTCGAGCAGTGTGCATAACGAATCTTGCATGTTGATATGTTGTCACTCTCTTGCAATGAGGCTGCTCGGCGCAGTACTTGGACCTGCCTATCATGCTCCGCCCTACCACGAACTTCGCAAGCGCTGATGGCGATTACATCCCGCCCATTGGCGGTTCGTACACATCAACGCAAGCACTCGTCCTCAAAGACCCCAAGCTCTCCTAGCGATGATCCAAGAGCTATTGCAACGCCTGCTGAAGCTCCCACTACGGAGGCAAAACCTATCGCGAAAGTGGACACAGAGAAAAGGTCTAACACACGCCTTAGTCGGCGCAAATCCAAGGAAATCACACAAGAAGCATTTGGAAGAACGAAGCCTGGCCCACAGCCGAACCTCCCAAGTGTACCTTCAACGCAGCATTTGGATCCTGCTGGTAAGTTTGTACCACACACTTCACCTCTACCCTGTCGCTCTACTGACTACATACCAGGTATCCACCTAGCATCCTTATTTTCCGCCCATAGACCCATATCACTCACCGCCCCTATCCCGCCTCCTTCTAGTGAAACTGCCTTCTCCCTCATCTTCAGCCCTAGAAAGCAACATAAGCCTCACCCAACAGACGTCATCTACACCATCTCCTCCACGCTCGAGAACCTAGAAGCTGCCGCTCAACCCACCAACACCCAAATCCAGCAGCAACAAGAACAAACGGACCTCCGCAACGCCGTCACTCAAGCCTCCCACTCCAACGCTGAAACCAAACATCTCGACGCCCAACCCCAAAACCACCTTCATATCAACATTCAAGAACTCGCCAAGAACTTCCGGCCTTTTGTTGCCCCACCTCCGCCCGTCGCAATGGGCTCACCCGAAGAAGTAGCCCAGCTGGCTAAGCGCAAAACCCATGCCGGATCTACAAAAAAGAAATCCTACTCCGCTCTGCTTACGATCCTTGAAAGCACGGGTCCCAACGGGCAAAAGACGTACGAGGCTCACACCTCCCCCATCCGTGAGGATTCCGTCACCACCACCAATCTGATCCAAGAACCCGAGTCCCCCAACGCGCCTCAACAACGGCCACAGATAAGACAGCCGTTTCTCAACCGCATGAGGATCCGGCAAGAGGTATGGGAGGATTCACCGAGGGGGAATGGAGTTAGGGAACAGTGGAGGGCGATAAGTGTGAAGAGACAGCGGAAATTGAAGATGAAGAAGCACAAGTACAAGAAGCTGATGCGGAGGACGAGGAATTTGAGGAGGAGGTTGGATCGGAACTAAGCTTTGTCCCTGTTTGTTAGAAGCTCTAATTAGCGGAGAGAGACGAAGGCGTGGTTGCTGGAAGACAGTGATGGGGGGTTCTTCTCCTGTGTGGTGCATCCTACTGCGAAGCTAGAGACGTAGGGAGCGAGAGCGGCCAGTTTCGTGTGTTGCAGATTGCATAAGCATTATTCTTATCGTTTCTTAACTTTCCTCGTGGTAGATTTGCAAGGAGTTGCTATGATCAAATATGAGGGTTTTTCGTTGCTTGAACGTATAATGCGATCAATGTGTACCGCGAGGTTGAGAAGTGTAGGATGACCACATACTATGTTCCACTACAACGCCAGGGCTCTTGGAAGGATCAGCGTTGTTGTTGGCATACTGTCTACCCAAATATTGCTGCAAAGACAATTGCAGCAGTGGATCCCCCTTGCGGAACAGAAGAAACAGAAGTGAGGGTGGGAACGAAGGGTCACTTTGGCGTCTTGTGGCGAACAAAACAGTCCATTGATATTTAGGGTACAACAGTAGCCTCACTTCCTATCTACCAAAGAACCCCCTCGAATGCTTTACTGCAAAAGACAACGCCGAAAGAAAAGCCCCACATATCTCGCCCTCTGCCCTCCTTTTCATACACAGTTGATAGTATAACCATTGGGATGATGACGTTTCGGAAGCTGGCTGGAGTGGGTGGTAGTTGTCGATTTAGCACTCGGCTGCCGTGGCCTTTGAGTTCATTAGGAGAGCGACGATGAGTCCGTAAAGACCTGTTAGTAAGGATTAGCGTGATACTGTAAGGTTCCAGAGGAGTCTATTATACCCAGTACTTCGGCGAAAATTAGGATCAAGATCATCCCAACAAATAGTCTTGGTTGCTGTGCTGTACCGCGGACACCAGCGTCACCAACAATACCAATAGCGAAACCAGCCGCGAGACCAGCCAGACCGACACTAAGACCTGCTCCCAATTGAATGAAACCGGTATATAAGGGCAGGTTCTGCTTCAGGCCATCCGAGATTAAGACTGAGACAACTAGTCCGTAGATACCGATGATACCAGCCATAATAACGGGGACAATGTCTGAGATGGCATTAGCGACCCATCCCAACGTATAACGCAGTCAATCAGTCATTATGCCAACGTACTCTTTACAATCAAATCTGGTCTCAAAACACCCATGGCCGAGATACCAACGCCGGACTTGGCTGTTCCATATGCAGCGCCAAAGCAGGTGAAGACGATGGCGGATGTGCATCCCATCGCACCAAAGAAGGGCTACAAATACACATCAGCTTCCTGGTCATGAACAGTTTGTGTATATCGAGCGGCATCTGGAGATCTTTGAGGGTGCCTGGTGGATTTGCTAGGCGTGGCGAAGCTAGGTCGTATGAGGGGTGATACTAACAGCATAAACGGGACTGTAGAGCCGAAAAGTTAGCTTTTACACTGCTTGCTGGTGATGTGGAGATGCGCAGAACTCTTCAAGTAGATTGCTGCGCTGGTGAAGCATGCAGCTTATCGACCAAAGGGCCAGATCAAAAGCAATGCGGGATGAACATACCAAAGCTCTGAAGTCATCTTGTATGCTTGGACAATATTTAACCCTCTCGGTACTATGTAGGGAATGAATAGGCACAGAATCTCTCAAGTAGATGCGGTATTGGATTGGTAGGCAGGCACTTGATGGTAGTGATGATGGAGATTCGAAGATCTGATCGAGGATGTCGGCTTCGCTAGCGTATGTGTCACGGGCCACGCTATCGACTTCAGTACGGAACTTAGAGAAAGTCGAATGAGATTGACGAGCATCCTCTACAAGGTCAAAGGGCGAGCCAACGCAAGGAACCCTTTACCTAAGATTCCATCCACAAGAGCTAGATTAAACCCAATCGACGCCTCCCAGACACCTAAGGACTTTCTTGCTCTTCAGATATGGCAGACGGGCAATCAGCAGGTAGATCTACCTTCCATGTTAAAGCTTCAAGATTCTAAAGCGCTCTTAGCATGGCCGATCGCCGACCAGGCGCTCACCCAGAATATCCTCGACCTCGTTCAGCAAGCCTCGCATTTTCGGCAGCTGAAGAAGGGTGCCAACGAAGGTCCGTCACATACCCTGTCTCAGGATCTCAGTGTGTCTGATACTAACATGTCCTCGCAGCTACCAAAACCCTCAATCGCGGAACTTCTGAGATTATAATTCTGGCTGCAGACACTGCACGTAAGTCGCCCACAGGTCTTTGCTTTCTCTTGAAGCTCTGCTCATTCTTAGCAGCTCTCGCCATATTGCTACACCTCCCACTATTGTGTGAGGATAAAAACGTTCCCTACGTCTACGTTCCGTCGAAAAGCGCGCTGGGCCGAGCTTGTGGAGTCAGTCGGGCTGTGATCAGTGCTAGCATAACTACGAATGAGGCTTCGGAGTTGATGTCGCAGATCAGATCGCTGAAGGATAAGGTGGAGAGATTGATGATCTAGGCGTGGAGCAGAGTCCAGAAGATCGAAACAAAAGCTAAATGGCGAAGGGTATCAAAAACGTCTCATGCATAGGCATAAAAGGTGTTTGTTAGGAGAGGAGATTCCTTGAAAACTGATCTTCACCTAACGTCATGGCCATTGTGTCTTTCTTCATTCAGGGAGGTTGAATCCATCTTGCTAGTAAGATCTAGCGAGCCTGATTGGATACTCTATGTCGTCTGTCCCTTTTGGGGATGCTAATGGACTACATCGAAACCATTCCACCCCGCTCGCACCCAAGCTGAGGGCCTATCGCAACAATCATAACCTTGAGAAAGGTACCGAATACATAACAATAGCGATACGATCCTAAGAGCCTCAAGTGTGGTACAATATTACGTGCCGAAAAAAAGCTAATGTCGATCCCACATCATATCAGCTTTATTTACTTTTCTTTCAAAGATCAAGAGAGCATATTTCGCTATGCTCCGTACCTGATTTCTGACCATATGCTTAGGTAGAACTACTTCTATATTTCTACGTGTTCTTAAACTATATCTGTATGTTTTTACAACTTTTTGTGTCGACTTATCGATGTGGCGATTTGTTTCAATCGATCGGCCGGAATTGGATTTTCACGGTAGCCGGTTTTAGAGAACTCTGTACGATTGGTGGCTGTGGTGCTGCTGTGATAGAGCCCAGGTGCCTACCTTGCAGTCATTCAATGACCTACTCATCTTTCTCTTGGTAAGGGGTTGATATGCCCACAAGTTATCGACTCCATCAGCTGTCACATTCCTTTTGCAAAAGTTTAGCAAAAGTGTTCACATCCCGCTGATGGTAATATACCATCAGCGAGATGCTAGTCACTGTCCCCGCCATCTCCTGGGCGGCGGCCCTAGCTAACCTGATCTCCTCCATTCCTCCGGCGCTCCTGCAATGAACGATGCAGGACTCGAACCTTGGACATTCGGATTGGTGAATGCGAAAGTTGCGTACTGAGATAAGGTGAGTGCCTATTTGGTTTGTGGAAGAAAGGGTGTCGTTGTTGGATATATAGCTGTTTATTTCGGGTGGCTTTCTTAACACGCCCCTTTTTCCTACATGTGCATCCCTCTACATCCTAGACGTACCATGTTAAGGCTAAGCAGCTCCTGTTCGATCATTAGGCGGGCTCTTCTCTTTCAGCTACTTGCCATACAAATTCCAACCATGTACTACCACATTTTCTCCTATTATCACAAATGATTCCCACTAGATATTCCGAAAAAAAACTCTTGTCATCCGACCAATGCTCTATATCCCCAGCTTTATTTCGTTTGCAGTCCGCCGTAAGGGATAGCCATTGATTTTCGTTAGTCAAATCCCTCCATAGAAGACAAAATACCCGAAGCACTACTTCCATGTCACCTAATATGAATATTAGAAGACGGGACAGCTAAACACAAAGCTAGGAACCTTTCTCATGGCAAGAGCGCTTGAGACAAGTCCGTGGAAGAAACCAACATAGACAGAGCGATTTGCAGGCGTGATGAATTGCTATGATAAGAATCTCCTTCTGCTCGTATAACCTAGGAATTTTCTCTAAATAAGTAGTGCCATCGTCCAAATTCGAGCAAATGCCAAGGCTGTGGCCGCACGAGCGCACAGCGGAACCCCCTTCCCCCGCGGAATGCCCTCCTAGCCATCTATGACGCCCACAGCGGCTACCCACGGCTTCACATCTCCGCCCTCGTCCATTCTGCCCACGCCCTCCACCCCCATCCAAACACCCCCTTCCGTCCCACACCCAAATACCTAAACAACCTCCCCCCACAGCATCCCACCCTCCAACGCTCCCTCCCCCCAACCATGCCCCCCAAACCCAAACTAAACGTCCACTCCTTCCCCCGCCCTCCCCTCTGCGAAAAAACCCCGCGCCACCTCCAGATCAAATGGAGGAACCAGATAATCGCCGACACGAAAGACGCGTATTGGGTTCTTGAGACTACGCATCCGCCTAGTATATTGGGGGGGGGGGGGGC